>Ga0099822_1005722_pt1 | contig 16227 bp, 7 predicted proteins | sample CowpeawhiteBW_FD_76839 | JGI IMG/M metagenome (GOLD analysis project Ga0099822, IMG submission 76839) | Root nodule microbial communities of legume samples collected from California USA - Cow pea white BW | ecosystem: Host-associated > Plants > Roots > Nodule | place: USA: California | collected...
AAAAAATATATAATAAATATATATATATATATATATATATATATATATATATATATATATATATATATATATATATATATATATATATATATATATATATATTAGGCACTGTGGAGCCCACCAACTTCTGTAGACATGAAAATATCTTTGTGTATGATTTATGTTGTCTCTGCTTCACTTGTAGAGTCTTGTAGAGTAAGCAGAGTCTGTGCAAAGGATAACCTCCAACATGGCTTCTATGTGTTCCTTCAATGCTTCTTTTTCTTCTTCTTATTCTTCATGTCAAAACCATTATCTTTCTCACCCTCTCAAATCACCATTGCCCTTTATTCGCTCTTTCACCCTTCCAAGAAACACCAAGAAGAAGAGCAGTGCAAGTGTTTGGCCTCTGTTCTGTGCCCTCAACAACCAGCCGTTGCAGTACAGGAACGTAGGAGACTCCGACCTCAACATCAGCGAAATCACTCTTGGCACTGTATGTCATCTTTTTCTCCTACATTCAAACAAAATAAAAGGAACGACATTGTTATTGTTATTGTTATTCCTTCCTTCGTTTTCATTTTGGTTGGTACCACGTTGTCGATTTCAGATGACCTTTGGGGAGCAGAACACGGAGAAAGAGGCTCACGACATTCTTAATTACGCGTTTGACCGCGGCATTAACGCTCTCGATACTGCTGAGGCTGTAAGATTGTTCTTCATCTTCATCTGCATTTGCCGTGTGTGTTTAGATGTAGCTGAAGTGTTTCAATTTTTTATTTTATTTTTGTTATTTATTTCCCCCTTGTGAAATGATTTATGACAGTGTTAAAGAAACCAATTACTGTAGAAGATATGATTGCTGTATTGTTTAAGAGAGGAAAGGTTAGAAATTTAGGAAAACCAAATTTCCCAAATGAGTTTTCGTTTAATTGATGGATTTTAGAGATCATTTTTCTTAGAATTTGCCCTTTCAACCCACTCAACTCTACAAAATTAGTATGTAAAATAAGATTGTCCAAGCCTGTAAATAAAAACAGACAATTCTATGTCTCTTGATTGCAGTACCCAATTCCAATGAAGAAAGAGACACAAGGAAGAACTGATCTCTATATTGGTAGTTGGCTCAAGTCTCAACCTCGTGATAAGGTATTGAATGCTCATTATACTCTAAAATACATTATCTATTGATGAAGTGCTAATAATCTGATGACTCACAATAGTTTATAGTCTTTTATTTTAACAATAATGTGTAGCAAATGTGATTTTAATTTAGATCCGTGTAATTGCAATTATACATCTATTATGTTTCAAGAAATTTTATATATTTTTAAATCCATATCTGTCATTGTACCTATCCTATCTAGTTATTAGCATAGTATCTGATACACTTATCTTATAAGTATATCATAGTTTTGCTATATATGATGATGAACTGATCCTGAGAATTGGTTTTCAACCGTTTTGGATGGTTTTTGCTGAGTCCACTCTCAAGAATTTGAAACCATTTGTGTAACATCTCTGTGAATAGATTATTGTGGCTACAAAAGTATGTGGTTATTCTGAAAGGTCGAGTTACGTGCGTGAGAATGCAAATGTTTTGCGAGTTGATGCTGAAAATATCAGAGAAAGTGTGGAAAAAAGCCTTAAGCGCCTCGGCACTGACTATATTGATTTGCTGCAAATTCACTGGTGAGTTTACACAACGCAAACATCTGTGTCTCACTTATCTTTTTTTGTTACATTATTAGTTGTGTATGTAATTTGAACTTGTGTAAATCCGTGGGAAACTTGTTTATAGTTTTCGTTGTGCATTTATGTGATATATCATCATATCAACAAACAAGTTGCAAGTGTTCTCCTATTTGCATCTTCTTGAAACTGAAAGGTAAAAGTTTTTGAACTATTGATTTTTGAATATACGGTGCACTGCTTCATTATAGGCCAGATCGATATGTTGCACTATTTGGTGAATTTACTTATGATCCTTCAAAATGGAGACCCAGTGTGCCATTTGTTGAGCAGTTGCAAGCCTTCCAAGAACTTATCAATGAAGGAAAGGTGACTGATGTCTATTAATTCACTTTATTCCAACTGAAATTATTGATATTTGCTTGTAAGTTGTAACTTTCTTTGCTTAATTTTAGTGTTACTTTTTGCGGAGAAAATGAAGTTGAGAAATGGTAGAATGAATAGTTTGACTCTCAAAAGTTTGGTTGTTTTGCTATGTTATGTGGCCAATGTCTCATCCTATTACAAGCCTGTAAATAGAAACAGACAATTGTATGTCTCTTGGTTGGAAGCATGAACCTATAACCTTCTTGTCCAATCAAGCTAGGATTCACTGTCTCATCTGCTTACTTTTCCAAGAAATTTGTGCCAATCGTAACATGAAATTCTAATATTCTGATCACAATGTCATGTTTCTTCTCTAGTGCATGAGATTGGGATTCAGTTTCTTGAGATTTCTGTGTGTGCATCACAGGTACGCTACATAGGTGTTTCAAATGAGACTTCTTATGGAGTGATGGAGTTTGTCCATGCAGCTAAAGTTGAAGGCCTTCCAAAGATTGTCAGTATCCAAAACAGCTATAGCTTGCTTGTGAGATGTCGTTTTGAAGGTGAGATTGTGACATTCATCATGGATAGCTTTCTCAGCAAAAACATCTAGAAGAAAAAAAGAAGCAAAATCAAATGAACTTTTACCTAAACTGAAATAAGTAAGAAGTGTTGGAGATCCAATATTGATTAGAGATATGACAAATAATAATATATAGATGGATGCAAACCTTATCTTTCTAAGATGAAAAAGGGATAACTTGAATCTTTGCAATAAAAAATGGTCACATGATTTAAGGATCAAAGTGCATATATGATTCTATGTTGAACGGGGAAATTGTACTTTTCCATTTTTGTAAGCTTCTTTAAATTCTTTGTTCCTCTAATTTTTTGCAGTTGATCTTGTGGAAGTTTGTCACCCAAAGAATTGCAATATTGGCTTACTATCCTATTCCCCACTTGGAGGTGGATCACTCACAGGAAAATATATAGATATAAACTCTGAAGCTTCAAAAAGAGGAAGGTTGAACCTCTTTCCCGGTTACATGGAAAGATATAACAAATCAGTGGCAAGGGTACACCATCTAGTTCTTGTATTTGGAGTTTAGTTCTGTTTGTGTAAACTTCTCTGCAAATACATGTAAAAGTAGAAAAGAAGAGAAAACGAACTAAATTGAATATGTCAGAATTGCTGAGATATCAAAGTTCATAATGATACCTAACATGATCTTATTTGGAACTAAATTGAACCGAGGAGTTCAAATCAATTGATGCATGTAAGTTTTGGAAAAGCCAAATAAGAGAACTGTTGTAGAAGTTAAGTTCATACATTTATTTGATCTTATATGAGAAATATAATTCATATTATCTTTTCATTTTCTTCTATAACTGTTTGCAGGAAAATTTATACATATAGTCTTAGACTATGTTCTAAAATATGGTGACGATACTGAAGAACCTCCCTATTTTTATTTTTTTTGCTGGATTTCAGGAAGCTACTATAAAGTATCTTGAGTTGGCGAAAAAGCATGGTCTAACTCCTGTTCAGCTTGCACTTGGATTTGCAAGAGATCGTCCATTCATGACTAGTTCAATTATTGGTGCAACCTCTGTGGAGCAGCTAAAAGAGGACATTGATGCTTTTACAACAACTGAGAGACCCTTACCAGAAGCAGTCATGGCAGATATTGAAGACATCTTCAAGAGATACAAAGATCCTGCAATTTTTTGATCATTATACCCTCAAGTTCACATTTGATTGCCAAATCACTACCATTGATTCAACCTGTTCCCCCATTCCTCTCCTCTCTATTCTTTTTGTCATGATTAAAACTATTTAGGCATTTCACTCAATGTCTAAGACAAATATAGCCATATCATGCAACTAATCAGTATCATTATCGGTGCAAAACTAGCCCAAAATTCATACCAAGAACCAATACAACTTAAATCAGATTTCACACAAAAGAAACATCAAACTTCACCATTTCTCAATTCAATCTCGTCATATAGGATTAATATTTAAATTTAAAGTAGCTTCCATTACCCGAGATAAAAAATTCTGGCTCAAAGATTACTCTAACAACTCTAGTTCTTAGATGATGTTCTAACTTAAAAAAGAAAACTCTATCAAACATCAAACACATCCTCATAATCACAATCATAGAGAGTTTCACCTTGAGCCATTTTGAATAACATGTATGGACCAAAAAATCACTAACAACTCAAAACAGTACACCATGCAAAAATTAAATTTAAATTTTGATCGATTGGATGTGTAAAACTATTTACAAGAATAAGATCAATTATTTGAAGAGAAAACAAAGAATTTTTTTTATAAAAGAATTTTAAAGAAATAATATTTTTTATAAAATTAAACTCTATTAATAAAACTTTTATTTATAGTATAAGGTTTTAAATAATAAAACAATTGAACATTGAACTATCTACTATTTTCTTGATCTGTACTGCTAGAGGTTATTGGAGAATTAAAATGTGATTAAGTCAAATATATTAAAATCACACTTTTAAGAAATAAATTACATTCCCATATACATTCAAACAATATATAATAAATAATACATAAATAATATATCCATAAATTCTTTTCCTCAAAAAAAAAAAACTTAAAAACTACAAAGTTAAATTTAATTTATTTATTTACAAAAATTAAAAAAGTTATTTCAATTTATTTCTTTTTTTAAATTTACTACTTCAATATAATATTTTGTCTCAAAGAAAATAGAATTTAAAAATGAATAAAGTCAAATATTACTCAGGTTATTTTATTAAGAACAAATGGTTTAACTATTAAAATAAAATTATATAAACGCTATTAGCCCAAAAATAGCTTTTTTTTTTTTTTTTCAGTTTTAAAAGTAAATTTTGAACTGAAAACCAAACATGTCATTAGTCGGGGAACGTGGAAGCAGTTTCAGAAGGGCGCCAATATCTCATTCCCTTTCCTTTTACGTAACTTTCGCATCTCTCTCTCAATTGCTCAATCCAATCTTGCTCAGAAACTGATCACACACATGTTGATGCAACTTTCACACCCTCTTTGAAAATTTTCAATCTTTTTGGGAGGGACATGATTGATCGTCATCTGGGTCATTCTCTGATTCTGATTCTATAGTACATTTTCAATCTCTTTGGCAGTGCCATGATTAATCGTCATCTGGGTCATTTTCTGATTCCGATTCTATAGCACATGTCATGCACAGCCACCACTGCCATATATGAGTCTGAGGTTTTTATTCTTCATTTTCCTTAACATTGTCCAAATTCTGGGGGAAAATTTTCATCTTGAGGTTTTCGGAGACTTTGATGAGAGGCCTAAGTAGAAAGCATGACGCTTGAGCTTTGTCCTCTTCTGTGGTTTCCTTACAATTTCTCTCAGATGGAATGGCAGATCTTTCTATCTTTGGAAGTTCTGAGCGTGTCGAGCAAGTTAGTTTCACCACCAAAAGCTTTTATCTGAAAAATATTTAAAAGAATGTTTGCTTTGGTTTGTAACAGAAAAATATTAGAACTTTTATTTTATTTTAATTTCTCACATTAGGCATGGATATGCTTGTTTGTTTCAAGTGAGTATTCATTTGTGAAGTTGTTATCATGAAAAGAAAAATCGAAATATTGAGGAATCTTTTGTTATGGTGTATTGATTATAGAACTCTAGTTAAAATTTATATGGGTTTCCCTGGATAGAAGGAGTGTAGTTGGAGATAAGACATGCCTTCAAAGCTTGCCAGTTTGTTCATTTCAAAATCACTTTATCTAAACGAGGAAAATACTAAGGAATCTTTTTTTTTTTTTTCTGGAATAGAAATTATCACTGTGATATGATTCTCTAGAGATTATGTTGCTTCGGTGCTCCACTTAATTTATTTTTTTTCTTGTTTCTTTATGAAGGCGTTCATTACATTAAAAAAGGGTACTCAGTTAGTAAAGTATAGTCGAAAAGGGAAGCCGAAATTTTGTTCGTTCAGACTCTCATCGGTGAGTGTGTGTGCTGAAGAAAATTCAGTATACTGTCCAAACAATGGTACATGCTTATTATTTATATATTGAATTTCATATCTCTTCAAGAATGATTTCATATTCTGTGGCATTATCAGGATGAAACAAAGCTGATTTGGATTTCTCATGGAAAGGAAAAGAATCTAAAATTAGCTTCTGTTTCACACATCATCCCAGGACAGAGAACTGTGAGTTATATGTTTGTCTTTGGAGCCTAGATTCATGGTTATGTTAGCACTCTGATAAAGATATCATGGGTTTCCTTTTAACTGCAGGCCGTCTTTAGAAGATACTTGCGTCCTGAAAAGGATTATCTGTCATTTTCACTGATTTACAAGAAGGGGGAAAGATCACTTGATCTGGTTTGAAAACACAGTAATTTTAAATTTAAATTTGTCAATTTCGTATAAATTTTGAATCTGTTGCTTCCCCTTTTCATATTGTTAGATCTGCAAGGACCAAGCAGAGGTAGAGATATGGTTTTCATGCCTTAAAGCATTAATTTCCACTGGAGACCGTATTAAGCGTGGAATAAGTGATTTAACCAATGTGAGTTAAAAAAAATTGTTTAAATGACAGTTTATTTTCAACTTATCTTAGTTTATATGTTACACAGTTGCTACTTCCTATTTTTAACTACTTGGTCATGGAAACCATGAGAATTCTTGTTAAAGCACAAATTGTTTTGCACGGGTGCACACACACACATGTATATATATGTGTGTGTATTATTTCTAACATCTATGTTTTTAGAGCATTTAGGTAAATTAATTCTTTTGACTCTCTCTTGCAGGATAGTGTTGAATTAGTTGCTGGAACACTAGAGTTCGCATCAAGCATTGGCCGTAGCAGGTTTTCTTTCGAATCGGTATCTCATGACTCTACTTCGTCTTGGTCCAGATCGGATACAAATATGCTACAGAGGACAAGTGTCGGAGATGGTTCTCGTATTAGCATATCAAGTATTAGCCACTCAAGTAGTGTAGGATCAGGACTAGATGACATAGAATCCCTTGGTGATGTTTTCATATGGGGAGAGGTTTGGGGAGATGGAAATTCATCTGATGGATTGGGGACTCAAGCTTCTAGTAAGATTGATGTGTTGACTCCTAAGGCATTAGAATCTAATGTTGTTCTTGATGTCAATCAGATTGGGCCCGGTGTACGTCACATTGCTTTAGTTACAAGGCAAGGTGAGGTTTTTACATGGGGAGAGGACTCTGGTGGAAGACTTGGCCATGGCTTTGAAAAAGATTTTGGTCGACCTCATCTTGTAGATTCCCTAGCAATTACCAACGTGTCTTTTGTTGCATGTGGTGAATACCATTCATGTGCCGTGTCTGTATCTGGTGACTTGTTCACCTGGGGTGATGCTACAAATAGTTCAGGACTTCTTGGTCATGGCAGTGATGTTAACTACTGTATACCAAAGAGGGTGAGTGGCACTTTAGAGGGACATCAGGTTGTATCCGTAGCATGTGGCGCATGGCATTCAGCATTAGCAACCACCCTTGGGAAATTGTTTACCTTTGGTGATGGAAGATTTGGTGTATTAGGCCATGGAGATCGAGAGTGTGTATCATATCCAAAGCAGGTACAATTATTGAGTGGACACAAGGCTATTAAAGTTGCATGTGGAATTTGGCATTCAGCAGCTATTATAGAGATTATGGACCCTTCTGGTTCAAACCCTTCATCCAAGAAGATCTTCACATGGGGTGATGGTGACCAGTATCGTTTGGGTCATGTTAACAAGGATAGTTACCTTCAACCAACTTGTGTAGCTGCCCTTGCTGATTATAGCTTTAACCAGATTGCATGTGGGTACACTATGACAGTTGCACTCACTGTATCTGGTCATGTTTTTACAATGGGAGGCACATCATATGGTCAACTAGGAAATCCAAATTCTGATGGAAAAGTCCCAATTCTAGTGCGAGATAAGTTGGTAGGTGAGTTCGTGGAGGAAATAGCATGCGGAGCAAATCATGTTGCTGTATTGACTTCAAGAAGTGAACTATATACTTGGGGTAGAGGTGCCAATGGAAGACTAGGACATGGAGACACAGATGACCAGAAAACTCCAACCTTGGTAGAAGCCTTGAAAGATAGGCATGTTAGGAGTATCTCATGTGGTTCTACCTTTACATGTTGTATATGCTTACATAAATGGCTTTCTGGAGTTGATCAATCTGTTTGCTCTGATTGTCGACAACCATTTGGTTTTACCCGAAAAAGGCATAATTGCTATAATTGTGGATTGGTGTTTTGCCATCCTTGTAGTTCAAAAAAGGCTTCTAAAGCAGCATTGGCTCCGACACCTAGCAAACCACATCGTGTGTGTGATGGTTGTTATGCTAAGCTAAAAGGTGGTGGTGGTGGTGGTGATACTGCTTCAAACTTAAGTAAAGAAATTAGTCGTCCTTCTAGTTCCTCATATGGAAGGGAAAGATTTGAGCGGGGAGAGGTGAAGTCTTCCAGAATTCTCTTGCCTCCCATTACAGAACCCATAAAATACCTTGAGATCAGGACTATTAAGCATGGAAATATAGATGAGACTTCTTCCATGATTCGAGCAGCTCAAGTTCCTATATCTTTGCAACTGAAAGATGTGGCATTTCCAATTTCGCTGAGTTCTGCACAGAATTTTTTCAAGCCTCTTATTCAGTCAAGTCATCCTCAACCTCCACCTCCACCAATTAGACCTATGTCACCATATGCTAAAAAAAGACCACCAAGCCCACCTCGTTCTACCTCCCCTGGATTTTCAAGAAGCCTTATTGATAATTTAAAGAAGAAAAATGATCATATGAGTCAAGAATTCTCAAAATTGCAAAACAAAGTATATTTCATAGTTCATTCCACTTTCATATCTATTAATTATGTTCTTTATTCTCTGACCAGAACTTGTCCCAATTAATAAAATTTGTGTATAATTATTTTCTTGCATAGAATAAAAGTTTGAGGCAGAAGAATGACACACAAGACATGAAGATTCAAGAGCTTCACAAAGTTCTTGAAGAGGAATCTTCTAAGCTTAGGGAAGCAAAGGATTTTATTAAGTCCATGACAGATAAGGTATCATAATTCTATATTTTGACTTAACAGTTTAACTCTAGTTTGTTCAAATTATTCTTGCTCGAGTCATGGAACAATGTTTTATCCAAAATCCTATAGTGTAAAATGGAACACTATCCTATATTTATGTGTATTTATTGCATTAAGTTTATATGAAACAAACTCCATTTTGTAGTCCGGACACAGTTTTAGCATCTCTTGCATTTATTTTATCTCTTCAAAGAGATAAATTTGGGAAACCAAGACTGCATAGACATCTTATGATCGGGCAGATGTCCATGACAATCTACTGTTCTTCCAAAGTCTTTCAGCAAGAATTAGAAAATAGATGACTATCTCCAATGATTGTCAACATTCCCTAAAACTGAGCAACAAAAAGCAATCATTTAGTTGCAGTCAGGTTGAGTTTCACAGATACATAATTATTGTTACACTGATTTAATATTATCTGCCATCTTTAATATTGATAACTATTATGTTCTAAGACACCTTAAAGGATCAATAACTTTCTTCAAGCTGAAAGTTAATTATATTTTATTCTTCATATATTTCTCCTGTAAATCCTTTGGAGAAGCTTGTCCAAGTACGCCTTTATCATACTTAGGTTTAGATTAGCTTCTAGCTAATGAGAGCTTTTCGATTGAGATAAGTATTTGATTCCTAACATACAAAATACCCCTTATAAGTTTATAGCCTATAGGTATTTATGAAGAAGTTAGCTGCAAAAACTTTTGAAAAGTTAAGACGCACAAGTTGATTTTACCATATGCAAAAGGTTTAATACATTTACCTCCTTGGTTTATTTTATCTGCTTTGACGTTATTGCTTGTGGAGAAGTTTGTATCAAGCTGAACTTGCTTCTGCATTTCGTTTATTTAGTTGAGTGAAGTGATTGAGACTTTGCAATCTGAGACTGGCAATGAGACTTTGAGAACCATGCATGCTCAAGCTGAAGAGTTTCTTGATGAAGAAAAACGTTTGGAAGCTTCTTCCTCTCGACTGAGCCTCAAGTCTAAGCCACAAAGTGCACCTGATTTACCTTCCTCGGATAGTAACTCTTCTGGGGTTGTTCCATCCCAAGACGGAGAAAATACTTTTGAAGAAACCAGCAACTCATCTACATCTAGTACACTAGTGAGTCCACCAAACTCAAGAAATATTTCAAGATTAAGGGACTCCAGCATACATTTGACAGAAGGAGAAAGATCAATCATTGAACAATTTGAGTCAGGTGTTTATGTCACCCTCGTTGTACTACCTAATGGTTACAAAGTTTTCAAACGAATTAGATTCAGGTATAAGAACTACTGCTTATTTAACCAATTTCCACATATTTTCTGTGTCATTATGTTTATCATTGTATATGTTGATCGCTTTTTAGCAGTTTCATAAAAATCCTGCTTCGTAATGTGGCTACTGCATGTAACAATTAATATTTTTGGTTAAAACGGTAACTAGATGTTGAAATCTCTTAAGATCTTCTATTTCCATTCAGACCACCAATCATGTTATATGATATCCATTTGCTCTTTGTGGAGGTAGTGATGAGCATTGATAGCTTCTCAACTTTCTTTTTTTTTGTTTGTTACTACTTGATATCGATACACTCATATATATATATATATATATATATATATATATATATATATATATATATATATATATATATATATATATATAGAGAGAGAGAGAGAGAGAGAGAGAGAGAGAGAGATTTAGAAAGACATTTTCTTCTTTTACAGTATTGGCATGAGGAAGGCAAATGTTACCCTTATTATATGAAAAGCTTCTATGGAATTTGGTTTTTGATTTTTTTTTTTTCCTTACTTAGTTTGATGGCAGGAGGTTAACACTTTGAAACATTATAATCCACTATATTATACCGTTAGAGTATTGATTTTCTTATTTTAATTGTTTCTGTCTTTAATATTATATCTATCTGTTTTCTCTTTTCCTTTTTTTTTTTTATTGGGGGAGGGGTGGTGCAGTAAACGAAGATTCAATGAGCAGCAAGCAGAAGAATGGTGGAACCAAAACAAAGATAAGGTGTATAGTAAATACATTCCGCCACCACCCACAAAAAATGCCATTACTGGACCATCTGTTACCTCTACAAATGCTGAAGAGAATAGTGAGGCATGACCTTCTTCCTAATGAGGTAGCATCAGTCTCTCAAGTGTAAAAAAACTATATTAGGCTAATTATTGTAAAAAACATGTCAGTATCTACAGCAGTCTGGAAATGACATGGAATAGAGCATAGAATATGTAGTATGGTTTAGAGGTAGCAAAATTTACTTTTGATTAACATGATTTGGATCTCACTCTTACCCTGTAACTCTTCCTCTATAAATCCCTGTACTAGTTTTTTATTTTTGGCCTTCAAACACAGCTATTGTTATTGGTATTGTACATTGATACATATGTAATTTAGCTCCTCTAACAAATCTAGAGATTCAATTAATAGACGAATGATGAACTGTGCTACAACCACACTTTACATAACAATAATAAGAATGATACTAACAATTCCATACTTGTTCTGTTAAATTTGATGTAGCAGGCCCTTGGTTCTACAGTGGAAGCAAGTGTGAACGATTAAACTAAATATCCTGAAATAGTTGTTTCAGGCTGATGTTACTACTGCTAAAATGGATATGTTAAATAAAGTGAGTTTCCAGATTTTAACAGAAAGGAAAAGGCTATTTAAATAAATTTCTTCAAACACTTACAAAAGAAAAAAAAAATGTAAAATGAGTCAAGTTTTTCATGTTGTGACTTAACTTTTATAGAAGATTTTTCATTCAACTTTTCCAAAACCAAACACAAGTTATTTTAACTTATGGAATAAGTTCAGTTCATTTTAATCCTTTTTGTCTATAAATACTTATGAAGAAGATAATTTAAACAGGACCATAATACTATTATGAAAAATATCCAAACTCTACTGTTTGATGTTATCTCTTTCTAAGCAAAGTGGAGGGGGCGGTGTTATGTTTTGTGGTGAGTCAAAAATCACTATCCTCTCTAATTGGCTGCCAAACATGGCCTAATCACAATGCTTTCAAAACAAATGGGGAAAGAGTGGTGTAAACTTTTAGTGCCAGTCCATTTTCATTCGTCTAGTCTATTCAACAGGGGACATTCAAATCCGCAATGTCTTCCTTTGGAAAATGAAAGCAGATGTGTCCATAAAATGGTCATTTCATTGATAGATTGAGATAGAGGAAAAGTTAGTACTACAACTTATCCTAAATTTTTATCATAAACTGTTCATGATTACTAATTAGTGTATTTCAACTAACACTCAAATTATTGAAGAGGGTGGGAGTGATTAGACTTAGAGTGCAGGTAAACTGATTTTAAGAAATCTGAAGATGAAGTGATTTTAAGAAGTCTGAAACTCACATTAATTATTAGAGAGGGTGATTAGACTTCAGTGTATATAAAGTGATTTTATGAACTCTTGAAAATAAAGTGATTTGACCATAATATATTTGAAAAAGATTTATGACTACACAAAACTTAAGGCAGTGGCAATCTAACTGAAACAAAGAAAATGTCATTCTTTTTCCTTTTCTGCAATGGGGAGCGGGGTTCTGATCAGTGATCAACCTGACTTTTACATTAGAAATAAAGAAAAGGAGCCCACAATACAACTCAAAAGTTGCATACTGCCACCACATGGGAAAACCTATAATATTGGTCTTTATAGAATATACTTTTGCTCATTTTTCTCACTATACTTAGCACCCAAGGTTGCTTCTATGCTGTCAATTCTGCCGAAAGTGTTGAGTTTGGACTGATAATTACACCCTTAGATCAAGATTTCATGTTATTTCAATTCATGCCATCAAGTGCAATTTTTTGACAAATAGTGCAGAAAACAAAGCAATGGCAGTTGAGTAATTCTTGTGATAGAAATGTGCCAATTTGAGGCACCAAAAAGATGGTAGCAACTTGTAGAACAAATTTATTGTTTAAAAACTAAAATGGGGCATCAAAGGGTTCCTTCATGAGATTGAAAACCATTTCTAAGAGTTCTTTCCCTCCCTTTAGATACACATTCTTTCTTCTTCCAAGTACTCTTTCTCTGATCAAACCAAAAACACCCTTCACTTTGTGATGTCTCGCATGAGGCTAGGTAAGAAGCTTCAACCTGCAAAGAAGGCATGGAATAGCTTTTCCAACACAGTGCAATACAAACTCCACAAACTCAACATCCCCAAGTCCTTCAAAACCACCCTTCAACGCCTCCTCTCAGCTTTTCACTCCCTTGGCCATCTCATACACTCTAAACTTCATCACTCACTCACCACCACAAGGCCTCGTGCCACTACTTATTACCATGTTCAACACAAGCACTGTGCAGCCATACACATAGATGACCTCTTTGACAAGGCCAATTCTGTGTCCATGCATGCCAACGACAACAGAAGTGTTCATGCACAAGGGCAAACAAGCAAAGGCAAGGAGAAAGAGGAGCATTCAATCTTAAAGGGTAATTTGGTTGGTGAGTGTTACACCCAAAGCCAAACCCTTTTGAAGAGAAATTTGATATATGAGTGTAGCAACCAGAATCACCACAGTGAAACTACTGTTAAGAGAAGTTTAACTGATAAGCATAGCCAGAATCAAAACGGTGAGAGTAGTGGATTGAACACTATAGAGGATGCATGGAAGGTTGTGGTTGCTAAGTCTCCACAACTACATGTGGATGAAAAGGCAGAAGAATTCATCAGCAAGTTTCGTGAAGATATGAGGCTTCAGAAAGAGAGGTCAATGCTTGAATTTCAGGAGATGCTAGCACGAAGTGCCTAAAGAAATTTCATCACATCACAGCAACTATTTCATTTTTCTAATTTGACATATACAAGATTGATGTATACATACATACATGGAGCATGATGGTTTGATTTGATACATAGTTTCTTTTTCATTTCATTTTGGATTCTGATGAGAATCAAAGCGAACACATAATTTCTTACAAGTAGTTGTTTGTGTGAAGATGTATAGGGAAGTAGTGTTTGTGAGGGACTTTTTCCTTTTTCTTGTGTAAACATAATTTGCATTCATTCTTGTTTTGGTTGAAAATAAGCATCTGATGGATTGTGCATTGTTCTGTAATCTGACAGATAATGAAGTGTGTATACAATGTATTTGAGGGTTTTGTTAAGCTTTGTGTTTGTGGTGAAAACATTTGCTTTAATGTTGTCTGGTTTTTCTTGTCAATTTGTTGTTTGTTCTTGTCCAATGTCCACATGCATCCATTTTCTCTCTAACTTCAATTATTTTCAGTTGCTTTCTCAGGAAATAGTGATTTTTAGGAGTTTATCGAACTCATCCAGCTCACAAGATGGTAAAGTGCCTCAACTTTAATAATGATGAACTAACATCTAGAAAAATAATTTCTCTATCCAACAAAGAGCTATAGTTAACTTTATGTATAAATAATTAAAGATACATAAACGTAATAAAAAATAATTTTATAGTAATGTAATATATCCCCTTATAAAATAAAGTTAGCCACCTCATATATAATATTCTTAACTACATATTAGCAACTATATACAATTATATTAATTTACTTTTGACCACTTATGAATTAACTTCAGGAAAATTGGTTTATCAAATTACATTCTATTTCACTTCGGATATCAGAAAAAAAAAAATTGTGACAGGTAGATTTCAGTTTTAGTTATTAAAAGCTAACCAGTTTGGTATTCGTGTGATGCAATATAAAATACAATGTAGTAAAATGAAATCCATGTAACCCTAAAAGTAGAGAATGATACAAAAAAAAAAGAGAGAAAAAAACATGAAATTATAAAATCCACATAAAATGCCGTTCCCGGGAATCGAACCCGGGTCATCCGCGTGACAGGCGAAAATGCCCACCACTTTACTACAACGACAAGCTTCGATACTAGAAATTAAATAAACTAATTTATTAGTAAATACAAAAATCATGAAATTGTAAAAATTCCAAAAACCGCCGTTGCCGGGGATCGAACCCGGGTCGTCCGCGTGACAGGCGGAAATACTTACCACTATACTACAACGACAATCTTTATTTTGAGCAATAAAATGAAGTATTTTATAAAACAATATATACCTCAGATTTTTGCATATAAACAGAAATATTACGATTAGGACAACTTCAATGCATTCACACTTATATAATTGAAACATATTTTTGGTTAAAGATAGGTTATAATCGATTACGAAGTTCGAGAATGGATGTAACTTTTTTTTGGATGTCCATTTTCTAAATAAATAAAATATTAATAATATTATATATTTCTTTTTTTTATTTCTCTTTAACAAAATTTTTTTTACTTTATTTTTTATTTATTTATCTTTGCCATTCTCTTTATATAACATTTTTTTTCTTTATTAAATGGAGGCTAAAGGACTTTCAATAATTGCACTTTTGTTGTCAATCAATGAAATTGAATGGATAATAGAGGCAATGACTCATTGATGATTTAAAGGTCATTGTAATTAGTTAAGGATGAAGTTTAGTTAAAGGAAGTCAATGAAAGACAAATAACACAAAACATTATTTGTGACTTTCAATGCAAAACAAACATAGGTTTGAGCTCTCAAACATTAAATGTGTGTTTTGGATTACCATTTGAGCACAAAAAGGTCGGTCGAAGAGCATTGAAAGTCACATTCACTTGTTTGGCAATTTAAAGCAACAACTTGATCATGAAATGATTTTTCAAAGTTTTAATTTTAAAGACACCTTAGTCATGAAATAATTTTATCTAAAAGTGCTACAATAGTCTAGTCATTATATAGATCAATATAATCTAGATGACTATTGAATTTGATCATAACAAATAATATATAGTTTTATCTAACTAAAATATTCATAAGATAAATTTACAAAAATGTCGCTCTAAAATGCTTATATTATATACTATATTATCAAATTGTCTTATCTCCATAAATTTTATACGATGCAAGCTCATACAAAAAAAAAAAAAAACGCATGAAACATTGTAAATTTTTTTAACAAAAAAAAAATAAATTTCAAATAAAATAAGAAAATTATAATTTTATTTTATTATTAAATAACATATTT
>Ga0099822_1005725_pt1 | contig 16224 bp, 5 predicted proteins | sample CowpeawhiteBW_FD_76839 | JGI IMG/M metagenome (GOLD analysis project Ga0099822, IMG submission 76839) | Root nodule microbial communities of legume samples collected from California USA - Cow pea white BW | ecosystem: Host-associated > Plants > Roots > Nodule | place: USA: California | collected...
ACTAGTTAATTTATGAATTTTTTTCTATTAACATTATTTTCTATTAACAACTTTTAAACCATTTTAAATAAAGTTCAATGTAAAATATTAATTAAATGAACTTAATTTGGTTAAAAATATTTATTTGAAATATCAATTTTGATGGAAATATTTGTGTACATTTATATAGAAATTAAATTTGATTTCAATTTGGAGAGGGACAAAATTGCTAATTTTTACAAAAAATTGAGACTAAATTGAGACAAATTAAAACAAAAGGACCAAATTGAAACTAAGGAAATGACACCTGGCATAATACTGACACGTGTCACTATCACTACCACGTCACTCTGTCACTACCACGTGGCACGATGACAGCTTGACACGTGACATTTTTTTGATTTTTTTAAAAAAATTCAAAAAAAAAATTAAAAAAAAAAATTCAAAAAAAATAATAAAAAAATTCAAAAAATCAATGAACTAACACGTGACACTCCCTCTAACGGCATCAACCTTGACTTAACGGAAAAGACAAACATGAAAGGTTTTAACAAAAAAGAGGATTATTTTGAGACTTTTAAAAATTTAGGTATCATTTTGAAATTTTGACTCCAAAATGGGGACCAAAGGCATAATTAAACCTATTCTTAATAAAATTGACGTTTTTATTAAATATTTGTAGAAATATTTTTAAATAAGTTTTTTTTAGTTTTATTATTAAACAAAGTTAAACCCCAGACTTAATTTAAAAAATTAACAATTTTGTCATCATATATAAATACATCAAGTGTATCATATTATACAAACTTAGTAATGATTAAAAATCAAATAACTTGTCACACATAAGTTTAGGAACTAAATTTCAAGTTCAAAACAAAATCAAAGTATAATGTTTTGTGTAGAATTTAAAGTTAATTTAAAATATTTATAAAAATATTTAATAAAAACGTTAATTTTAGTAATATCACCATAAAATTTATAAAAAAGTAAATTTAGTGTCAATTTAAGGAAGGACAATATTACTTCATTTTTACAAAAATTGGGACTAAATTAAAACTAAAAACGGACCAAATTGAGTCACTTTGACACATGTCACAACTGTGAAGTGACACGTGTCAAAAATAAAAAATTAAAAAAAAATTAAAAAAAAATAAAACAAAAACCAAAAATTGACACGTGACATTGACTTTAACACTGTCTGGTCAAAGTTAACGGTCAGGGTCAAATTGAGTCATTTTTAAGAAAATAAGGACCAAATTGAGACAAAGAAAAATTTAAGGATCAAACTAAAATTTCATGACAAATAGAGGGACCAAAAGAGTAATTTAACCTTATATCTATATACATAGGCAAAACGATGTAAATGCAGGTATTGTAGCATATTCCAAACGGCGTCCCAGAAACTAAGTATTGATATATTATGAAAATATTATTGAGATATTACGTTGAGATATTATGATTAATTAGAAGATATATTTTTATCCTATTTATAAACATATAGACATATGAACATTATTTTATGGACATTTTTAAGAATGATATTTTGACTATGAGTATATATGTATATATCATTGACCTATGAATAAAATATATAATGAGTTTTCTTGCTCTAAATTTTATCACTAAACTTGTTCTTTATGAACTGAAAATCTAACACTGGAAGCACCTTATATATATAAACTGTTGTACACTACAAGCCCCTCTTGGTAGCAAATTTAAATGATTCTCGTTGGTTCAAAGAGTGATGGGATTGGCTAATAAAAATAACAAAACACAGCCAACAGAATTAGCATCAATTTAGCTACAATGGTTCTTTAGCTGGTGTACCTGGATCACGGGGATATTTCAATGGGGTAGGACGATCCTTTGAACATATGACAGCAGTTCGCTGACCATATGGGCTTTGCGATTCCACTGGAAATGATAACATCAGTGTAAAGTTACTTCTACAAGCTACTCATAATCCAGGTACGAGACAAATACACTGAAATGAAATGTAAACACTTCCGGTAGAATCAACGATACATGCACCCAAAGCAAAAGGTAAAAAGATCAATAATACAAGGGCATACCCACAATTGACTATTTCTGGAAATATGAAGAAAGACCATACCCTTAAGGCCATGTAGGTGAATCTCCTAATATACAATCTTTCTTTTACAATCTAATATGTAAATATTATGATTTTTAGGGGTCGTGTAATACGCACTTAGATAATGCGTTAGACCAGCTTTATATCTGGATTCTTGGTTGAATTATTTGGTCAACTATGGTGGGAATAGAGGAAAAGTTTTTCACCAAGAACTCCAGAAGACTATGAAAGAGATAATAACGAGAGGTGATAAAGAGAAGGAAACAAGACAGGAAAAGCTTCGAATGAGTTCTTAATAATACTGAAGAAAAATAACAAAACTCTTGGCAATCTAGGTGACAATCTGTAGAACCCACAAAAATATGCTTTAAAATCGTTTTTTGGTTTTATGGTTAGAGATACTAGAGTAATATGTATAAATCCTAACAAAAAAAGAATATTACACGGTATTGACTTCATGTAAAACATTGCCTTGGGTAACATGATATCATCCTCTATTAGTGACAAACAGTACAACATTTGGATAGAATAAAATATTTTTTCAAAAGTATCATTTACATGCAATTATATTTATATAATTTTATGGTAGACTTTTACAGAAATAAAAGGCGCAATCTCTATAGTCTACAAAAGCATTTAGGTCAGGCATTTTAGTCACGAGATTTTAAAAATTCTACGTTAATTTTTACCTTTCTAAAAAAACAACGCTTTTAAAAAATTAAGGGCCTGACACGTCCAAATCATGCAATCTTGAGAGAGCTAATTTAAGGATCTACTCAGACGTTTCGAAAGTCAAGAAAAAACATCATAATGGCGATGTACATTCAATTAAAAGAAACAAAACCTCATCAGGTTTGCATAGATATATGTCTTGACAAAATTATAATAAGAAATAATATAGTATCTAATTGCTACTAATAATTGATTTAAGGGGCTCGCAAAAGTCTTGAATCCTCATGATCGCCAAAGGTATGATGTTTTGGAATTTTCAAATGAACTACCCAAAATTTTAGCTGTTTGCATCTGCTTTACATCTATACAATTGCACCACCCAAAATTATCGTCGAGTTTTATAACAAATTGACTTATGCTTAAAGGAAAAATAAAAATTTAATGATAGTTTTTTGCAATGTTTTAACAGGGAATTATGGTTCCAATTTTATTAATTTGTATATTTTGTATTTAATAGCTTTCTTTTGTATAAAAGTTTATGAATTGTAAATTCTTGTCACCAGCTCTAAACTTGCAATTCTAGTACAACTTCTATGTGAAACAAAACTTTAATTGAGCATTTACTCTCTGACTCTAAAATAGAAAAGACAACGAGAAAAAATTGTTCAGATGCAAGGAAACAAAAACTAGAATTGCAGCAGACAAAAATATCAATCTTCAGCTCAAAATGACAAATGACGGCCCCTCAACATGAAGGTAAACAACAAAACCCACCTAGAAGAATTTTGGGTGTCTATGCCATGTGACAAGGGCCCATACGCTTCTAGCATTGTTGCTCCTCCCATATAATTAACTTCCTCTTCCTTAGAATTGTTAGCACAATGACCCTTAGGAAGATTCCCTCAACAAAAATCACATCAGAATTTGTTGCTATGAGTTGGAATCAACATGGACAACAAGTAGTTAAGGAGGAAGTTTGGTTAGAGGTTTGATTTACTGAGTCAAAATCCTATCTTATGCCAAGATAGCATCATATGTAGTAAGATCAAGCCCTCCCCTTTAAGTTGTACGTCTATTATGTTGGGCTTGATGGAATGTTGAGGCAAAGGTATCAATAATTCTGTTTTAGTGACTTGCTCAACATCTACAGTCATTATGGCTCCTCTTGTTGCTGCATCTAGTATCATCTTTGTTTCAAACCTCAAACCTATGCAAAATATACCTAGCTGAGACACATCTTCAAATCCATGACTTCCATGACTTGAGAATTTTTTTAAGCAAGGAAAACTGCTCTCAAGCTTCACAAAATGGTTCATCAATGCCTTTCCTAAAGGTAGAGATTTGTAATTTGACAGGGATGTATTTGGTAGGTGGAAAGAATCTCTTCAAGAATTTTTCTTCTACAACACTCCATAAGTTAAGACATAATTTGGATGAGATTGTAACCATGCTTTAGCTTTCTCAGTTAGAGAAAATAGAAAAAAATTGAAGAAAGACAACTTGTTCTCCTTGTGGAATTCTCGTGGTTCTACACAACTCTTAGAATGTCGACAAGTGTGTGTATGGATCCTCATAGTCCATTCCGATTGTTGAAAATCTCACATCGACTAGTCATAAGACCAATTTACAATATATAATTGGGTGCAAACCTAACCTTACAAGTCGGTTTTGTAGATTGAGTTAGGCTTAAAGTCAATTTCTTAACATGATATCAGAGTCATAAGTTAGAACTCATCCTAGCAAGATTTGTTGTTTGTTGGGTTTGTTGTTTCACCCTCTATTAGGTCACTATTGGACCATCCATTAATGTCTAGTCCCACACACGATATGTATATACCTCGGCGTGAGGAGTGTATGTTGGAAGTCCCACATCGACTAGTGATTAGGCCAACCCACAATATATAAGTGGATGCAAACTCTACCTTATAAGCTGATTTTGTGGGTTAAGTTAAGCTTAAAGTCAACTTCTTCACTGAGTCATGGATTAAAATCTATTCTACCAAAGTTTGATATTTGTTGGGTCTATTGTTCCATCCACTATACACTGTTCAACATGTATATGCCTTAAAGTGAGAGGGGTGTGTTGGAAGTCCCTCATCCACTAGTCTTTTGAATAGTAATGGAAGGGTCAAATGGAACAGATCAAAAAAGTCTGTGTAGCCATCAATTGAGTAGCCTGATGCGGAGGAGTATAGGGAGTAACCTGATGCGGAGGAGTATAGGGAGTAGCCAGATGTGGGCCTGCCCCACATGGCCCCGACTTAGACTATTTAAAGCATAAAGCTTATTGGGAGTCCACTTACTTTTTGACGCCATTCCATTTGACCCCTCCATTTCTATTCGGAGACTCCTCCTCGTTTTCATTGTACTATAGAATGATAGAAGATAGTTGTTCTCAAACACGCATCGGATCCAAAGAAGGATTACAGGACTCCTAAGAGAAAACTTACATGCCGGTTTTGTAAAGTTGAATTGGGCTTAAAATCTACTTCTTAACTCCGATAAATAGAGAACCATTGGTTAAGCTTAGGAAAGTTGGCTACATCTCCATTGTCTTTGTAGTGGGAAGAGCAACAATGTTAGAGAAGTGTTTAGGCCCTTTGTTGCATGGCATGATCACCCAGAGTTCTTCTAGGTGGGTTTTATTGTTGACCTGCATGTCCATGGTCCACCATTGGTTGTTTTTGAGTTTGAAGTTGATGTATTTGTCTGCTACAATTGTAGCTTCTAATTCCATGCTTTTGAATGATTTCTCCTGGTTGTCTATTCCAGTATCAAAGAGATAACGTTCACCTAGAGTTTTTTTCGCATACAAATTGTAGAACTGCACGGTTAGAAATGATAACAAGAATTTCTAAAGTTTACAGTCTATAAACATTTATACAGAACTGTTAAATTAAAAAGATACAAATTAACTAAAATTGGCATTATGATTTCCCAGCAACAATGCTAGAAAACTTGTCAGGGCCTAAGTACGCTTGCCAAGAAAAATGGCAATTTACCCCAAGTTCTCGTGAAGTTTTCTCCTCTACAAGTCACTGGAGCATCGGCAACCATGGCCACTCCACATTGACTTTAAGCTCCCTACCATTTTGTAGAATCATTACATGCTAAGCTCTAAAAGGAACTCAACTAAAAAGGGAGTTGGAAGGGGTATCAAATCCATAAATTTGGTGTTTGCCCCTTTAAGCTAGTTATTAAACTAATATATTTACGTGTTGGTTAGCAGCTTAGCGCTGTTGGACTAGGAAACTATCAATCTCTCTACTTTATTTCAGAACATAAATTCCCTATATACCAAGAATATAAACATGTTCGAAATTTTTTAACTCGACACAAGAATTTATATCGCAAGAGCGGAGTTTAAAGCCGTGTACCTGAGCAAACTTGCAATAGAGATGCACCCACCTTCTGGATGGCACTTTCAGCTTTCTTAATTTCATCCTATCCAAATTCATTATTCACAACTTCAGAAGTCCATGGCTAACAGAAAAGCCACAGAATAACTCAGCTTGATTTGTTATTTACATTATCAGCCAATCATGCATTGACAAATTACTAAAAGAATTTGACCAGCACAATCACTTGTCAGAGTCATTGCGATGAATGATTTAGTTGAATGTTTATCTAGGGAAAGAGGAATAAAAACAAACTAAATGGTCAATAGTCAAATCAAATTATTTAAGACGGTGAAAATAGCCTCCACGTTCTCTTTTTTTCAATAATCTATTCCAGCACCAGGCAAACTGTCTAGAAGAATTTGATAATTTTTTTTCGAAATATTAATAATAAAAAACTTTACGTAACTCCTACACTATTGGCCCGTATATATCCTCTAAGGGCATTATCAAATCAGCATTCACCCTAAAAATGAATTCAAACTAGAAAATGCATGTATATAATACTTGTTTGAGATGTGAACTCCTATATTTCAGCACAAGGTCCGTAAATTCTCCTTCAATATTAGCACTCAATTGTAATCCCCTGAGCAGGTGTAAGCTTCAATGCTTATGGACATTAATCATTATCAATACCAGTGACAGTAATATTAAATAAAGCAATCGACGAGGGTATATTAAATGCATTATGTATGAATTGGAAAAATAATTGTTTAATAGCTGTTACATATACCTCAGGATCATGACCCTTGGCAGCTATAAACAACCCACCAACACGAACCAAAGGAAGACAGTATTCAGCTGGAAATGCAAAATAGAAAGCAAACACTAAAGTAGTTACAGATCGCTAAGTGTCAATTCAACGAACTAAATTAGGAAGTGCTCAATTTACCTAATATTCTCATTTCTGCAACTGCCCTGGCCACTGCTACATCAAATTGCTCTCTGAAGCAAGGATTCTGCCCTAAATTCTGCCCTATGCACAGAACAAGACATATTTTCAGGCAGTAGAAGGTATACTAAGATTATCACAAGTTAGATGCCAAAAAGGGTCTGCAGAATCTAATTGTGAAGTCTGATTGTCTTGAAATAATTAGATTGGTGAATTCTGATTGAAACTTGGAATGTCGATTCTTTCAGCTATTGGATGAGAGTAGAAAATTGAGGGATACTTTTCAGAATTGTTTATTTGTGCATATTCAAAACCATTTCGCTGACTTCCTTGAGAAACATGTTTTATTGCTTACTAGAGAAAGTTGTCTTTTTATGTTATTCCTCATTGTGCACATTACTCCTTTATGGAAGATCATGATGTACTTAATCATACGATGGATAAATAAGTGTGGTTCTGGGGCTTTTGCCAGACCCTCAGCAAAAAAGAAATGTAATACTCTAAGGAAAACAATTAAAAATAGCATAAAAAGAAGCATTTAGACAAACAAAAAATTAGAAATATTCAGAGGGAATTAGTTATAAGAAGATCAGGAGTATATTTTACCTCTGCTCTTCCTCTTACAATTTTAACGTTTGAGGAACCGATAACACCAACAACGTGCTCCAAGAAGACGCATCTCTTGTTCATGGACTCCATCAGCGTTACATCCCACTCTATTCCATTGAATCACATATCACGACGAACTCCACTGAGCAATGACACAATCCAGATATTGAATACATCACGTAAGAACAAACCTGGGCGAGCTATGGCCAAAACTACTCCTGGAAGGCCAGCGCCACTTCCAACATCGACGAGACTCAACTTATCGCAAGAAGAGCCGCAGTGCGAGCGGTAACAATCGCTGAGCGGAGGCAAAATCGCGAGGGAGTCCTCCACGTGCCTTTCCATCACATCATTCACCTCTCTAACAGCAGTGAGATTCATGCGCTGAAATTGCAATTACGATGTGCAAGTGTTCAGGGAGAGTGTGAGTTGTGTTGTATACGAGTGAGAGATATTGAATACCTTGTTCCATTGAAGAAGAGTGTCGACGTAGAGATGAATCTGATGTTTCTGGTGGGAGGTTAGCGTTTCGAAGTGGGAGAGAGTGGCTACGGATTTGTTCTGACACAGTGCTGTTGTTATTTTGAATTTTTGTGTCGGAAGGTGTTTGAAGAAAGTCCACCGAGAAAACTGTAAGTTACTTCCCAGCAGCATTTCCTCCCGAGCGCTTTTCCCTTCCCGCACTTTACAATTTATGTTGCTAAGTTTTCTTGGGTTTACATTGAAGTTAAAAGCCCAAACCCAAACAAATTTCTACAAGTTCTATTTGCAGACTCTGTTTTCCTCTGCACCCCTTTATTGTTTATTTTTGTAAAGTGTTACTGTAAAATTACTCTTACTGGTTCAATTCAACAGACTTATAACATTGTCTTGTAGCAATGTTGGGTGTAACAATTGCTATGACTAGACTTGGGGCATTATGCAGTGGTACAATATCACGAGCCTCTTTCTCATAAAAAAACTATATGTTTATTTATAAGTGAAAAAATATTTTAAACTGTTATGCAATAATAAAGAATATATTTTATTAATTATATAAATTATAAATAGATTTTGAAACAGTTGTACAATAATGTAAATAAATGTTTTAATTTTTATATTTTATTTATTCTAAATAAAAAAACATAACTTAATAAATAAAGTGTTACTTAAACATAGAATATATGATTTTTTTGTAAGACTAGAAATTGAAAGAGATACTATGGACCAGGAGAGATAGATAGTAAAGATACTTAAATTGGAAATAAAAAATATGTGTATAAATATATGAGCCAATTAGGAACTCAAAATAAGAATCTTTAATATTAAAAATTATCTTGGATCATATTCAGGAGAAAAATTTTACGAAGATAGATCTTAAAAGTTATGAATTAGTTTATATTAAGTCTCATATTGTTGGAGTAAATGAAATGGTTCGCAAAATGTAAGAACAGATCTTCACGAAGAATTCCTAAATAATAACAATAAAGCAAAAAAATAAGACACATAGAAAAATAAAAACGTAACCTCTAGTATTAATCTTAATAAAAAGTCTGAACTACTATAAAAATCTAAATATGACAATAACATGAGATTAAATTACCTTTAAGGATAAAAACATGCCCTTGAATAAATAAAAAAATTAAGTGGAGGAACTTCGATAAAAATATTGAAACTTTTACTTGAAAAAGTTTCATATTTTAACTTGATGTTCAATTCTTTTCTCTAACAAAAAGGAGACAGTGGATGGGTGGTTAACAAAGTCAAGAAAAAACAAAAGTTAATTAACACAGATTAGATAAAGTGTAGGATTCATTCACTTAAAGTAAGAACTTATGTCATCCACTTAAAGTAAGGTAGACTGGGTTATTAAGGTTAATTTTGATTAGTGCAAATAATTATTAGTTTTCATCTTAATTAAGATAAATTCACCTATATTAGAACCAAAAAACAATTATGAACTATGAACAGTCTATAAGTGCACTGCTTAAGGAAAATAAGTAGATCGGAAAAGGAGACGAGTAGATGATCTACATTAAATATCTCTTTTGAAGTTTCATGTAAAACAATTAAGTATTTGATATGACAATTAATTAGTATTTCTTAAAATGTTATCTAATATTGTCGCTCAAGTTGTAAACACAAGATATAACAAAGAACACTGCCTTATCTAGTCAAAGAGCACAGGTCGAGTGAATTACAAAGCTTTCAATCAAGGGTACTATACTTATTCGGATTTATTAAAATTCAATATACACATGATAATAATCTTATTTTAATTATTCACAATTTTGTTACATCATATATGAGTTTATTATTTATAATAAATTGAAATAAACTAAGAAAACACAAAATTAAGATCACATCAAAATAAATATGCCAAAGTTAAATCTTTTCATAAAAAAGAAAAACTAAAACAGATTGTTGTTCAAGTTATAAGAATTAATGGATGTTGGAAGTCCTACATCGACTAAAGTAAGGTCATATCACAATATATAAGTAGGGTGCAAACCTCACCTTACAAGAGAGTTTTGTGGGTTGAGATTAAAGTCCACTTCTAACAATGAATGCCAAAAGTAAGCAAGAGAAATCAAGCTTTTGAAGATTCAAGCATGAAGAGAAATAATAATAAAATAAAATATGATTAAAAAAATTGTGGATATAATAAATAGGATAGTAAAATTTGTTGTTAAAATTTGATAGTAAATTAGAATTTGTATTATCAATGGATATGTTTATTGGTAATGTATTTGTTTGTCAACTTTTTTGTTGTTGATAAATTTGTTAGTAAAATAAGATTTTTCTATCAAATATGATGAAATTTGTTTATAGAAACAAAGGTGAAAAGAAGAATAGAAAAAGAAGAGAAGGATGAAAAAGAGGAGGAGGAGGTGAGCAACATGGTGATGGTGGTAATGGCAACGGTTGAGGCATGGTGGTAGTTGAGGTGGAGAAAGAGGAGAGGAGGAAGGAGAATAAAAGAATGAAGAAGATAAAAAGAGTGAGAAAGAAGAAGACACAATTAAGATATTTACTAACGAATTTTAGTTACGATAAAAATCTGTCAATAATTACTGACAGATAATAATCAATGAATATTTACTGATAATTTTGTTGTTGTCGATAATTATCAATAAATTTATTGACGACCGCTTTATCCACAAACTTTTAGTTGTAAATAATTTGTCGATGAACTTAAATTAGTGATAAATTTTTGCTATTAGCGATGATTTCTTTCCATCAATAATTATATATTTTTTTATAGTATCATCACTTATGTAACATAAAAATTTGAAGATGTTTTATAAAAGCATACTTATATCATGTTGTAAAAGCTAGGAAATATAATACTATTATTGCAAGCCATGAGTGACCTTAGATTGAACTTAAAGTATAACGAAATTTGACTAATTGGTTAAAAGTTCATATTGATACAAATTAATATAAAAATATTTGTATTTTCTTTTCTTATATGTATTTGATTTTTTAAATTCTTAAATTGTGATGTTTTTATTTTAGAAAATATTAGTTTAAAATATCATCATTTCATACAATTTTCTAGTGCTTACAAAGTTTTTTTAATAAATTTTTTTGAAAACATAATTTATCCACGTTAAAGTTTATCATTATATTCAATTTATTCTTTTTAAACAAGTCTTATCTCCTTCCCCACGGTGCTTTGCACCTTCTTTAGTATCTTTTCTCTTTAATGGTCATTCGATCTATCTTGCCTTCTTTATATCGTTATTTTTTTATATATATATTTTCTTCATTAGTGCTAATATAATTTTGTTAATTTTGATCTTTATTTTTATTGAAACCCAGATATTATAATGTTTATGGAACCTATATATTTTAGGAATGGCATGGGGTATCATTCCACAAGTTTTAGTATGTTCTATATAACGCGCTTGGAGATTTGAAAAAAAAAATATTACCGAAATAATTACATTTTGTATTTTTATTAGAATATCTCATATTTACGTAAGAGATGAGTTGAAAGAGATTGGTAGTCAATGAAAAATATTGAATTCACCATTGACAACCAACAAGTTTAGATGTCTACATATTTATGCAATGATATGTAAACATGTGAGAACCAACAATGATAGATCTAGCTAAAAAGGTTATAGGATAGTTGTCCTCACAAATATTTTATTTATTTTTAATTTATAATTATAAATCACCTTTATAATAAAAATTAATTAAAAGTAAATTTACAATGTGAGTTTTGAAACTTTTGGATATCCATGTATGTGGTGGAACCTATTTACTTTACTATTTTGGTCCCAATTTAACATATATTTCGGTATAAAATAAGCCGAATGTGTCAGAGAAGAATATGTAGGCTACTCCTCTAATGCTCAGTTAAGTCACTCCTATTGTGCTTTGATGCGTTTTTCAAGTTCTTCCATGATTCCTTCTTTGAAATGTTTCAAAAAGTGTATCAGATAACAGAACGAGAAAATCAAAATATGCAGTATTGAATGGTCAAACATACAAGAATCAAATTCATACTGAGGGTTATATCTACAATTTTTTTGAACGAATATACCATTGATCTAATAGGTGTTGGCATCAAGTAATTTAAAAAAATATATGTATTTCTTTCATAATGAATCTTCATGAATTTTTTTTTTCTTCTAAAAGATAAAGGTTTTTCACATATATATAACGTAAAATGTATCAATATCCTCAGCAAAAATCTGAAGACAAATATACTCTTCCTCGGTTACATTTCCTTTGAAATAAAAGAATTTTTTGATTTCTGCAGTTTACTTTTTGATGACCCGTAGTAGAAATGTTATAACCACACAAAGTCTTAGATCTTGAAAAATGAGAAGCATAGAAAGGAGTTTTCTGTTATCCCAATATCCATGAAATTATAGAGTCTTCTTCACTCTTGAGCAGTAAAAAACATGGAGTGGTTGCTTCTGCAGTGGCGGTCCAACTAATTAACCTTTGCATAAGAAATTAAGGACAAAGGGAACATGGCACACTGTGCACTTTATATCTTTAGGCTTAGACTATGTTTTGTGACAAAAAGATTTGAATCTCTGAAAAGAATTCCGCTTTTATTCTCGAGTTTTACTTTCCCACCAAACTAATTTGGTTTGCCACATTTTCCTCCATTCATGAGAGGGGAAAGTGGAAGAAAAGGCTGGCTAATGCGCGACTTTATCTGAGTCAAACATAAAGTCATAAGCGAAGGTTTAGATGGGTTATTTTCGAAAACTACTTTTCTCCTCTACATATGCTCAAAACAGCATCCAAACAAACACATTAGAGTTGATACAAGCATAATGGATGATGATGGGTCAAGCGAATTCACAGAAAAATAATTAAGAAATTAATCAAAGAGATTCTAGAAGTGGAGCAAGGGACATGAATTAGTTGTTACTTGGGGGAGGGGACCCAAAAAAGGAAATTAGATAGGATAGGTTTTGAGGTAAAAAAAAAACATAGGAGGAATTTGGAAGGGGCGTGCGGCAAAAAATGTTGAAAAAGCAAGAAAGGAAAGGACAATATAAAAACAAAAAGAATTATGTAAAAGATGTTTTACACACATATATATCAGACTGTGGAGTGGTGCGAGAATCAAGAAGTATCATGAGACCAGGTATATGGTACCGGACAAACATTCAAAATATGCTTATCTGGGAATCTTTTTCTCTATCTCTGTAAACAATGAATTATTGTTTCCAAGCTTCAGAATGCCGGGAGCATTATTGCCTTATGTGCACAGTAACTAACATTTTTGTCCCCATAACTTGGCTTTTGCACCAGAACAACCATTACATTCACAACACCACATATTCTATTTCTATGTTGTACTTAGTATCATGTCTTCCTCCTCTTAACATTTTTTTACACTTATATTCCCTCAAACCCTGCCACCCTCATTCTTTTCATGACTTTGTCATTCTTTATTCCCATGGCTGGTATATATGTCTCTCTGATCTGCCAAATTCCATCTTTAACTAAACCCTATAAAGCTCATCTCATAACCATTTCAATATATTCATCCACTTCATATACAGTCACAAACAGCCTTTTACTGCTTTTCAATTTAATAATTGTCCTCCATATTATAAACAATCTTAAACCCTCATCTCACTAGCTACCAGTCAACACAACCACATCCATGGAAATAATAATACTATTACAACCACCCAATACATTTTTCCATAATCATAATATTATAACATATAATTATAATTAATCTAATTTCTATAAAAAAAGTATATATATATATATATATATATATATATATATATATATATATATATATATATATTATAAAAAAAAAAATTTTTTTTTTTTTTTTTTTAAATAAAAAAAAAAAAAATAAAAAAAAAAAAAAATAAAAATATAAAGGAAATAAAAAAAAAAAAAAAAAAAAACATGAAATGGGGTCATGTTTCCTTTTCCTGGCGAACAAGAGCTGGAGGGCATAAAAAAGTTGGCACTACGGTTTTCCGTGATAATTGTTTTTCTTTCTTAGTTGCCACAATACAAAAAGGAGAGAGAATAGAGAGATATGAAGTAGTCTCTTTCTCTTTCTCTTTCTCAGAGGGATGGCACGAACTACCTTGGATTTTTCTTCAACCTTTCAACGCCCTCACCCAACAGCAATCATCATGCCCTCACCCTCCTTCCCCCTCTCTCTGACCCTCCATAACCATCATCATTACCCCCTCAACCCTTCCTTTATCAGAAACATCATCATCATCATCATCATCCACCAACCTTTTGCTCCTGATCATCACCACCTTCACCTTCACCTTCACCTTCACCATCACAAGCACCACACACAACAACAACAACACAATCAAGGAACATCCAAACATGCTGCTGCTTCGCTCACAAAACCCTACTTTCGCTCCTACCTAGCTTCAGCTTATATACATGTTGAGTCGTGAGAAGGGTCTAGCTTTTGCTGCCACGATCCAACCACTCACACTCCTGGGGAATCAAGCGTCTCGGTCCGATCCATTTACTGTTTTGCTTTCTCTTTAACTATATTAATTCCATGTTACTTGTTAAGTAGCTTTTTCTTTTCTTTTCTTTCCTTTCCTTTCCAATTTCATACCAATTTTTAGTTTGATTCGCAGAAGGATTCTGTTAGTTTGCTTTATCACCATCTTCCTTCTCTCCTCCTAAGTGTGCAAGTGTTCTTACTTATTGTTATTGATAAACTTTGTCTAGATCAAAATCAAAGGCTTGGGTACCATACACATGTTTCAACTTTTTCCCTTCCTAAAAGTGTTAGTGCAGAAACTCATATTGCTCTTCAGTAATATTTAATGATTCTTGCAAGTAATAATGATTAGTTTTCTTTCGTTCCGGCAATCATAGTTCTGAGAAGAGTCAATGAACTCTTTGCGACTTTGTCACTGTACCCATATTCTGGGTAAAATAATGATGCACCTATTTGCTGGGACTAGCTAGGGTTTCCCAGCAATATCCCTTTTAATTTACACAGTTTGTTTACTTCCTTTTGGTGTAGATTTGTAGTGATGATGTCTGGCAAAGAATATATATGGACACACAGATGCAAAAGTATGAATAAGAAATCAGAATTCCCGAATGAATTATAAGATGAAACTAGTGTTGCCGAATCAAGACTCAAGAACAAAAAGTCTAAATTCTTGACCAGAAATCCTTTTCCATTGAATTTTCTACATCTTGTACTTCTTGCTTTCAATGTTCCTTGTCCGTAACTCTATACACTCATCTCTAACTTTATCTAACCTTTAATTTTTCTCGGTTTTTGATGTGTTGCACGTCTAGTTGTAGCTAGCAATCACATCTTTCTTATGAACAACGAAATACAAATAAATAAATAAATGAATATATATGTGAAGAATTAAGGGAAATGCAATTCGTCTATGACGATACGAATGCTCGGAATGAGGAGAAGTCCTACGTCATCGTTAATTCAGAAAGAAAGCGTCTGAACTAAAGACGCGTTCCTTTGTTAGCTTCTGTTACGTTAGAAAATTCTTAATCGTAAATTAAAATGCTGTAAGTATCTCCTCGTTTCTTACTAAATAAATACTTATTAGAGAGAAAATAAAAAATTAAACGAAATTCTTCTTAATTAGGTTAAAAATATTAATTGCAAGCAAAGCAAAACACAACAATAATGGTGGCACCCATTATGATTGAATGAATCCTTCACACTGGCAGCTTCAAGGTTGCTCCATCGTCCATTTTTATTAGCTGGAGAGAAAATGATATTCCGGCCACCACACTCCGTCGCTTGTGAAGAAGAAATAGAATTACAATTTGTTATATATATATATATATAAATAACCTAGGAATGACGGATATTGACCAAGAATTTTGGAGGGGTCAAAGTAATATAATTCTTTGATCATCTGATTGGATCATTAATATAACGCTTTAAAGAATAAATCTTCTATAAAACAATTAAGAAATATAATTTAGTTTGTTTTCATCTTCACATATAATTTTCTCCAGTAAAAGTCAAAAAAATGGATCCATTTATAATTTTCTGTCAATTGGATTAGTGGATCATCTAATTCGAAATGATAACAAAATACATAGGTTATTAGAAGGAGATCTATGAAACATAT
>Ga0099822_1005733_pt1 | contig 16212 bp, 7 predicted proteins | sample CowpeawhiteBW_FD_76839 | JGI IMG/M metagenome (GOLD analysis project Ga0099822, IMG submission 76839) | Root nodule microbial communities of legume samples collected from California USA - Cow pea white BW | ecosystem: Host-associated > Plants > Roots > Nodule | place: USA: California | collected...
AAAAAAAAAAAAAAAAAAAAAAAAAAAAATAAATATATATATATATATATATATATATATATATATATATATATATATATATATAGTTTCTACTAAAGAAAGAAATAAAATTAAAATTAGGAAAAGTAAGAAAAGTTATCTTTTCAAAATAATTTGTTATATGTTATCGCTACTCAACTACATCCTACTAATACTCCCACAATCTAGATGCTCTCCCCGTTTCTCTCAACCTCCGCACACAGTTAATATCTTAGATGATGCTAAAAAAAATAAAATAAGGTCTTAGGATCTCATAGTCTCACATGTTGGTTCCTCGAGTTCTTTTTTTTTCTATCTCCGCTTCATTAAAGACAGGGTTTTCACACAATACATAACTAGTCATTTCTCCTTTATCCACTGTCATCTTCTTCCCAAGGTCAACAATATCCTTTTTGGATCTCACTCTCATCACCCTTCGTTAACGATCATTCTAGAACAACTCACACTAAAGGATCACACACCTCGATACCAACCACAAAGAAAAAGCACCTGAAAAATACTTCTTGGAGGGGAAAAGCCATCAAAACATAGAGCTTTGAGAAGATAAGAGAGATACACTTGCAAACATTATTTTGATTTTGAATAGAAAAAAATCATCAAACAGGTGTGAAAAAAATCCAGGTTTTTCTTTCTCCTTTTATATTTACATATGATACTTATTATAAGATCATAACACCAAACATAGTGATTGTTTTTTTCTCTCTTTTCCTTCTCTTACACTGAAGCTTGAACTCGTCATGGTAGTACATGTTCTAACTATCATTGTTTTTATGAAATTGTCTCTTATAATGTGGGTTTGTTATGTCAAAAGAAATGGTTGGTTGTGTAATATACGGAATATGGGATGGGCTTTATTGCCATTAATATTAGATTAAAGTTGCATGTGTGTTGGCATAAAAGGTCTTAAAGAAACATAAACCTTATATGTATATATAAATCTCTGCATTTGAAAGCTTCTTTTGGTACATTAGTTTATTAATCAAAATCTTTTATACTTTTTCTTTAATTTTTTTATCGGAATGCTGCTTATATTGGATGTTTAAAAATAATGCACACTAAAAATGAATACTGGAATAAAGAATTTTGAGACTGTTATTCAATAATAAATATGTCTAGGCATTAATTGAGAAAATTTTATTGGCTAATGGTGATATTCTTTTCTAAAAGAGATATATAATATTTTACAAAAATTATCAATTATTTATTTTGTTTTTTATAGATATATCTCATAACATTAATTGTCATGTTGAGCCTCGAATTTGCTTGATAATTGAAATTTCAAAATTCCCATTAATTATCATGTTGGGTCTCGGAATTGCTTGATAATTAAAATCTTTCAAAATATTTTCATAACATCAACTATCATGTTAAGTCCGGACTTGCTTGATAATCATTATTCTCATGACATTAATTATCATGTCGAGTCTCAAACTCAATTGATAATAAAAAATTTCATAACATTGATTATCATGCCAAGTTTCGGACTCACTTGATAATCATTATTTTCATAGCTTTAATTATATGTTGAGTTCCAAATTTGCTTGATAATCATTATTTTTATAACATTAATTATCATGTCAAGTCTCGAATTCGCTTGATAATCATAATTTTCATGACATTAATTATCATGTCGAGTCTCGGACTCACTTGATAATCACTATTTTCATAACAATAATTATCATGTTGATTATCAGACTCGCTTGATAATCATTCTTTTTATAATTTATTTTTTCATAATATTAATTATCATGTCGAGTCTCATACTTGCTTGATAATCAAGATTTTTAATAACATTAATTATCATGTTTAATCTCGAATTTGCTTCATAATCATTATTTTCATAACATTAATTATCACGTCAAGTCTTGGATTTGCTTGATAACCAACATTTTCAAAACAATAATTATCCTCTTTAGTCTCGGACTTGCTTGATAATCATTATTTTCATCACTTTAATTATCATGTCGAGTCCCATACTCGCTTGATAATCACTATTTTCATTATTTAATTATCATGTTGAGTTCCAAACTTGTTTGATAATCATTATTTTCATAATATTAATTATCATTTCGAATCTCAGACTCGCTTGATAATCATGATTTTTCATAACTTTAATTATCGTGTCAAGTTCTAGACTCGCTTGATAATCATTAATTTTCATAACTTTAATTATCATGTCAAGTCTCGGGCTCGCTTGATAATCATTATTTCATAACTTTAATTCTCATGTTGCGTCCTAAACTCGTTTGATAATCATTAATTTTTATACTTTTTAATTATCTTGTTGGGTCTCAGACTTGCTTGATAATTACTTTTTATAACTTACAAAAGCTCCCTAAAACAATTCGAGTTTACAAACCCTTCCATCTTTTCTAAATTGTTTTTTCATTTAGAACTACGTAATCCCTGATTCTCCATTCCGATTGCCTTCCATCTTTAAGGTTTTGCTATAGTTTTCCTTAAAAAACTATGGTGGCTACTCCTTTATTATTTTAAAATAATTTTTCACCGTCCTGTCATAACCCCGATTGCGACACACACATTCATGCACGCATCATCTTCTAGGTTTAAAAAGAAAATCATAACATGTCGTTCATAAATAATGTTTAATAGGAATTCGTAACATGTACAAAAGCATACTCCTCCAACATTTATTAGATTTATTAAAAAAATGAAAAATGAAAAAGACAAAAAAGTCTTTTTAATCCGTTTCATCATATCATACAACATACACAAATTCACATCATGTCATCCATCATACTCCACAAAATCATTCACAATCATTTAAAAAAAGAAATTTGGAAAAAAATTAGCAATGACAATTTTTTTGTGTATGTCTCGCAAGTGTTAGGCATTCACTTGGTGTTTTTGGACACTTCAAGAGCAAAATCTAGGTTCTCTTTTTATACATCAAGACCCTTAGCGAGACAATGGTCATTGATTTCCTTATGTTTACATTAAGACCTTTTACGAGGCAATGGTCATTAATTTTCTTATATTTACATCAAGACCCTCTGCAAGGCAATGGTCATTGATTTCTTTATGTTTACATCAAGATCCTCTGCAAGGCAATGGTCATGGATTTTCTTTACATCGAGGCCCTCTATGAGGCAATGGTTATCGATTTCTTTACATCAAGGCCATATGTGAGGTAATGGTCATTGATTTCTTTGTTACATCAAGGTCGTCAGCGAAGCAATGGTAATTGATTTCATTATCACATTGAGGCCCTCTACCAAATGATGTGAACCACATTTGCAAAAGGGTTGACTCAGGATTTTAGGATTAGAATCTTGTAGGAAACTTGTAAAATTAGTGAAAAGGTGAATTGGAAAGTGGTTGAAATTCCAATTTCGGTAGTAGTTTAGAAATGTTGATATCTCGAGCTATAGAACTCCAATTGAGGTGATTCTAAAATGACATGAAAGTTCACGTCTGAACTTTCATTTAGGCTTAAAAATCACTAATTTTGGATGAGATGAATGAGAATTATGACCATGAGATAAATTTGGGCACAATTGGGTTTTTTGAATTTGGGTGAAGAAGAAAGAACAATAGGTGAACTTAGCTCCATGAGTTCAACTTAGCTGCAATTGCACTAACACACATCAAAATATCCAAAGAACATTTATATCACTAAAAATATATTTTTAACATGTTTTTATATCTCATGTTCAATAAACCCAGTATAAGAATAAAATTCAATTAAAAATCCATAATTAAACGCAAAAATATGCACTCATCAAGCTTCCCTTACTCTAGGCCTTGTCATAGGTTGTCTAAGTTCTTCAAGTGGATCCTTGCCCTTGCTCATGCATGTCTCCATCAAAAGATTTGGTAGACAAGGCATTATAATTAGCAATTAACCCGCTTAACGGTATGGTTGTTATGAGAGGCTATTCATTTACATTTATAAGGGAATGTAAACACTCTTAAAGGTAATTAATGAAAGGGCATTACAAAAAGGTAGTTCAATCTTAGATAAAAAAACATCTTGATCTCTCCATTATAACAAAAGAACTCATATACTTCTTGACCACTAACTTAACCCTCAGAGGACTTTTTTATAGAAGTCAGACACTCTTCAACTATAGCGACAAGGACAACACAATACCTTGTCGGGCATATCAGTTCCACATAAAAACAAAAATAAATGTGAAAAAGAAGATGAATAAATATAGGAAAATTAAATTAAAACAAATGTAATGGATAACAATTTGAAGCATACTTAACATTTTAGTATATATATCAAAGATATCAAAATTCCATTTCTTAATTCTCATTTTTAATATGTGTGTCCCTCTCAATGTCAACGTCAAACTTCTTTCATGGCTGGTGAGTGCCACAATGGATTTAACCCAATATACACTGCTAACCCTCTTTGTCAATTATGACCAAAATTTCTTCATTCTTCCCAATTTTATAAAATTTCTTAATAAAGTCTATTCATACACGAAACAAATGAAAAGGAATACGAAAAAGAAAACCACTTATTAGGGCAAATTACGTTTAACTATGACCATTGCTTAAAGTGTTAGATTGTTAGAAACGTACAACGTAAAAATACATTCCCAAGAAAATGCAACTTTCATATCAGATTAAAGAATAGCAACAGAAAGTGATTGAGGGAAAAAATCAGAAAAAAAAATATTTGCAATATTCATACTAAAATACCAGTCATGCACAGAAAGAGAAAATGAAAAACTTTTTTAAATGTAAACTTGCAAGACAATTTCTATAATTAGTTTTCTAATGATAAAAGTTTTCCAAACATAGTGTGTAGGAACAATTTTTCTCTACCCTGAAAGTGATGCTAAACAACCAGCCTGTATTATGGAGTACTATATATGTCATGATAATGAAAATTTATAAAGTAAACTGGAAAGAAGGGTAACATTTGAATTAAATGCCTATATAATAAAAAATGGTCCCCTCAGCACAAATTCAGAAGAAGAATGGAGACTGTCTTGTAGATGTTGAAAAAACAAGTCACGGATTGCGTCCAAAAGAAATAAAATAATAATAATAATAAATAAATAATAATAATAATAATAAAATAATAATGTCAATGAGCATAAAACTATCTAAAATTCAAGTCAGGACTTCCGATGACAATGATTTTCATTAATATTATAATAAATGAAAAACAGTTATCTTCTTTAATATTAATGTGTGTATATATATATATATATATATATATATATATATATATATATATATATATATATATATTTTTTTTGTTTCGTCTAACTAAATTAAACAACAGAAAGTGTATTAAATTATGAATATTTAATTAGAGACAATATTTGGTTTTAAATTTAATAATTGAGCCAATAAAATTACTGAATACTCAACTGAACTTTAATATTCTTGATAATTGAAATATATACTTCAAATTTAAATAAATATAATAGTAATAAGAACAATTATATTATTATTATTGCTTTGTTTTTATATTAATAAAAATAACAATCTACATGTCACCATTAAGATCCAAATATTAAAAGAAAACATATATGAAAGTGATAAGGTAATACATAAAATTAAAAAGAAAATTGATTTGACATGGTCCCTCCCTTGAAGGTAGGACCCCAACAATGAAAGATCTTTGATGCATATAGCCATGTCCGTCTACAAAGGGTGAGTGCTACTCTCTTCTTTTCCTCTTCAATCACCCTTCAATCCTTTTCCCTTTTACATGGCTGTTAATACCTTTCCCTCTCTTTAATCAATTTCTAAATTTGACACAATCATGCTTATTTATTCGCACAATAATTTTTATATTGTCACGACCAAATCCTTATAAAACCATTCACTTTCACAATTTATATTGTTTGTTTATTAATCCAATATGACTTGATAGAAGTTAGCGATTTAGAATCATTCTTTCTATTTATTCTCTATATCCTAATCACTGTCATTTTAAGATTTTGGTTAGCTTCTTCTCCTTCAGTCTTATTTCTATTTAACGTCAAAATCATTTTACATTTAACAATAAAATTTCCTTTTATTATTATTTTTCGTGACCATAAAAGTTGTAAGGCTCACTTAATTTCTATCATAAATATTTAAGGGTCTAATATATTCTATTGCGCCGAAGGCTAGCCTATAGGGTGCCCAAAACCCTTTTCCAAACCTAAACCTCTCATTCTGCCCCCATTTTGCAAGACAGTCCATTTCTCCTCACGGGCCAGTCGGAAGCCTTCTTCAAGTAAGTCAAACATCCCTTTTCTTCCTTTTTCGTTGTGTGTGCGCCTGTACAATATAGGGTTTATCCTTATAATCCCATCTTCGTTCTTGTATGCGTTTTTCAGCTCCTTAATCAGTTCCTAGAGCTGTAGCGCTCTTTCTTGGGGCACTATTGCTTTTGCTAGCGTTTTCTAAGTAATGGAAGTTAGGATCTTTCGTATTTTTTGTATATCTGCCTATTTTCAGCTTTGCCTCGTGTTTATATGGCTTGTGTGCTACCGTGGTTGCATGGAATACCTTGAAATGTTGTTTGGTATGAAATGTCTGTTTGATGCATGTTTGAACAATGGCGAGAATTGGTATTTCCGCCCAAGCAAGCTTGTCTCGCCTAGGCGAGAATAGTAGAACATTACCCTGGTTCCTACTCGAGCTCTCGCTTAGGCAGAGAGCTTTCGTTTTGAGTGATGAACCATCTCGCTCAAGCGAGAGGGTCTCGCCTAAGCAAGATCTCGTGGGAGTCTGATGTGTTTCGCTTCAATTGTAGCTCAGGCGAGATACCTCACCTTTGGACGAAGAGTAGTCTCGCTCAAGCGAGGAGGTCTCGCCCAAGCGAGAACTTGTGAAACCTACAGGGCTCTGTGTTGGCAGTCTCGCCTAAGCGAGAGCTTGTAGCTTAAGCGAAAGACCTCTTTTGCCTGAGCGAAGGCCCATGGCTTGAGCGAGACTAGTGCAAGAACTGACTTTATGGTTGTTCTCTTCCATGTTTTCGGTGGTTGGTTGTATGATTGATTGGATTACCCTATTTAAAGCATGAAGTATGTGAATATGCATGTGCTTTCTGATTGTATGGGACTGGAATTGATGAGCTTGGTATGAATAAGTGCATGAATCATGATTGGTTGATTGGTTGGATATTGGCATGAGATTGGTATGCTTGATAAACCTATGGTTGGTTGGTGAGACATGGCTATGGTATAAAAATTGACGTAAATCCGTGAAAGTCTTGGTGGGATTTTATGGTGGTGTTGGATGTGATGGACGTAATTCCATGAATCTCTTGGTGAGATCTCATGGTGGTGTCGTATGTGCTGGACGTAATTTCATGAACCTCTTAGTAAGGTTTCATGATGGTGCCGTAGTGTATATAATTAGGTAAGGATTCAAGTAAGGATTGCATCCTAGAACTCTAAAGATTCAGTTAGTCTCACGTAGAGCAGACTGACTCAATTGGTAAGAGTAGTAGGAGGCCCTAGTCTTTGGCAGCATATTGGCCTTAGATGTTTGAAGGCTAACCTTGTGCATGGTAGGGTGAAACCCATTAGCAATGGCTAGAGGCCACCACAAGTGCAAGCATCCGGTGAATCCGACCGATTATATGTATCCGGATAATTGAGTCTTAGGGTCTTGCTTGTTTGCTATCACGTGATTTTTTGCCTATCTTGTTGAATTTTTATGATCTGTTTTAAGTATCTGCATGCCATAACATGCTAAAATGATTTATACTCTAGCTTACCCTTTTTGTTTGCTTGTGTTTGTCTTGTGTGTGGTTTTTCCTTTTTGCAATGATCATCAATTTATTGATGTGAGCATATGTGGAAACCCCTTGTAGTCACCAGGGTGATGGAAACTCTACAGTGTAGCCAGGCTTGGGTTGGATCTCATTCCTTCGAGTACACTCTGTAGGCATTGTTGCCTATGTAATATCTTACTTGTGAGCAAGCTCCATTAGATATCTATGAACTTTTATATTTGTTTTAATGTTGGTATATTTGGATGATTGTAAAAATCCTTATACTCTAAGTCTCGTGCCTTTTGGATATTATAGTTTATGCGATGTTTTATTTAATTAGATTTATCTATTAAATGGGATGTTACAAAAGTCATTTTATATTTTCTAAAAAGAATTCAATTATTTATTGGGTTGAGTTCCCAACAATATGTTTAAAAAGTTCAAATTAGTCATTTTGATACTAAAACACTTAAGTGGGGAAGGATCTTGTTAATGAAAAGACAATTATTTTCACAACTTAGGAGAAAAAAAAGAGACAGAGTTTGTATGCATATTCATTAAGCTGACACATTAATATTATGATTATTGCTTCCTTTATCATTAGATCCAGTTGAAATTTGAAATTCATGATATATGATTTTTCATTTTTATCATTGGGATTGTCATGTGAAGATTTGTGGTAAAGGAAATCAGCCTCACACTCTTTCTATTTTTATGTTTTTCTCTTTTTATTCTTGAGAACATGAATGCTTTTATTTGTTTTGAACTTTTTTATTTGATTCTCTTATACTCACATTTTATCTTAGTGGAGCTAAAAACATAAGTGCTCGTGGATTTCTACTTCCAAACACTATGAATTTAACTACATTAAAAATATTGGTGTCCTTTATTGTGATTATTGTTGTCATTTTCTATTATTATTACTCCACATAAATTCTTACGAGTTTAAAATCATCATTTCCATTGTGTGCTTTGATATTTTTATAATTGTATTGTGTTAGCACAAATGACCTTAGTGCATGAATTTGATGAACTAAGTGCATGAGATCATATGTGATTGATGAAGAATTGATGAAAATTCTTTGATGATCAAGCTAGGGATCTGTTAAATTTGGAATTGACCTAAAGATCATGAAACTTATATTTTGTATTGTATTCGTAGACTATATTTGATGAGCTCATATTTATGCCCACATTTAATGTTTAATTATGAGTATTTAATTGAATTTTTGTGCTTAAAAGAATGTCTTAACTGAAAATTCTGATAATTGGGTTTATTGAACCTGTGCGATAAAAAATAATTTCAAAAGTGATTTTAGTTGCATAAAATATTCTTGGATATTCTAACGTTTGTCACTACAAGAAAATTTGTATTTGTTGACGACAAAAATCTGTCGATAATGGCGAAAATCTGTCGGTATACATGTTTTACCAACGGATTACTAATGACTAATAATCCGCCAATGAATGCTTCGTCGGTAATACCTTACCGACGGATCGTCCAGATTTGTCGGTAATTATCGACGGATACATTCTTCGCAAAAATTTTCGGTTATTACCGTCGGATGCATCCTTCGGTAATTACTGACGACATTAATTCGTCGGTAACTACCAATGTTCAACCTTTGTCATTACCGACGGATTTGTCCATCGATAATTACCGACGGATGTCTCCTTCGGTAATCAGTGTGTGTTGAACAACATAGAAATAATTTAGAAGGTCTTTCTTCTATTTGCATAATCCTATGCTATTATTAAATTTGGTTCATTAAAGGTGTGAAATTGAATTGTTCACAGTAACAAAATCAAGCCAAAATCACGCCATGTCATCAATCCACCACTTTCAAATATGGCCAACCATATGGTGCTACATGTCAACCTCTCAATGGACAGTCAAAGATAGTCAAAATTTGGTCAAACATAGTCAATGTTGGTCAAATAAAAAGGGTTAAGATGCAATTATTGATATATTAGGATTTCCTTACAAATTTGAACTACAAGAGCGTAAGGCTGAATTGGAATTTTGGGCAAGATATTTTTAGATAATAATTGGATAATATCAACCGAAAATATCTTTAAGATATTTTTAAAATTGATATATTTGTTAATTATTTTGAAGAGTACACTAATAGATAAAGTGTCTATATCTCTCCAAATATTTTTAAATATTCATAATCATTATAAAGATAAATAATATTTTTCTTTATCTTTATTTTAAAATATATTCGAGAGATTTTAGCAATAGAAAAGATAAGTTTAAGTCCTATATAATGACACTAAGGGGGAAGTAGAAAAGAAAGCTCGACACTTTGAAGTTTAGGAACCCTCAAGGGGCCTAATTCCGTTCTCTCTCTCCACATTCTCTTCTTTTATTTTTATTTTATTTTGCATTTTATGGAGGGTTAAACTTCAAGGTTTGGTTCCATTGTAATTTGATTATGGATTCTGAGGTTATAATGAATAAATTTGTTTGTTCTTTTGATTCTTGTTGTGATTTATTTTCATCAATGCCTTTTGCCTTTTGATCAATTAAATGTAGTGATTTTTACATTGTAGCTAATTAGTGAGATGTTTTAATCTACTGCATGTTGATCACATGAGTTCAAAGGTTTTTAATTTTAATTAAGAATGTACTTTGATTAAACTTAGAAACTTTCATGTGATTGAATGAGTTTTTGCCATTGATTGAGAATGTACTTTGATTAGAGGTGAAAACTTTAACTAGAATTAATCAAGAATGTACTTTGGTTAATTAGATTTTTGCTTGATTTTAGAGGTAAAAGAATTGACATGGTTAAATTTATTATTATTAATCTACAAAGTTCTTGCTTTTAATTGAGTATTTATCTTGGTTAATATTGAGAACGCTAACAAATTATTGAGAAACCTACAACAATAATTAATTGAGCAATAATCTTTAGATAATCGATGATGAATCTATTTTGAAAAAGTAGTGGAATCAATATATTTTCTTTATCATTGTTTTATATCTTTATTTTTTCCAACTTTATTTCTTTATTTCTTCTTTTATTTTATTAACCCTTTTGTATAGTTTTTATAAGAGCTTATTTGTTAAAAATCAATTTCGTGTTCGTTGAGAGACCACTTTGGGTTACTTTACCCTTTCTATTTTGTTGACTACTTTCTTAACAATACTGAAGTTGTTATAGATAAATAGTATTAATTTGATCGCATCAACGACATCATTATCAAATTTGATGACGTTGTCGGAGAACACAATTAGAATTTTTATCATTTTAGTTTTTATTTTATTATTTTTTTTATCTTATTGTTTGGATTTTGTTTTTTGTTTCTCATTAACATCTTTTTCTCTATTTTTGCTCTACAATTTATTTTATTTTCTTTATTTATTTTAAATATTTTTAAGCATAATTTTGTTTAAGGAATTTTGTTGGGAAATTTGTGAAACTAGTTGGGAAACACTTTGGCTAAGGAAAGATAAGGTACTTAAGTTGTCCACTAAGACACACCTCTCTTTCCTGGAAGTCTACTCAACAAGTTTTCAACTTATTTCTTTTTAGAAAACCTCTTTCACAAATGCAAAAATATTGAGCAAAAATTGTAACATCCCGACCGGATATTATGGATTTAAATAATAAAATCAAATAAGAAAATAAAAGTTCATCAATTATAACTCTATTTCCCAAAAACGTAGGAAATTTCAAACTTTATTTCACCATAACAATAACTGAAACCCAAAATGGGTAATTATCCATTATAAAATTAAATTCTGATAATATAAGAGTTTATAACTGATTTAAATCATAAAACATAAAATTCTGATAAAATCTCCCAAGACTAGCCCCGCTCTGGCTCTACGCCTCACCAGATCCACCTACAACATCATTTGCTCACGTATACCGTGTATACGATCATTGTCAAACACAAGCAGATAGGGTGAGCTAATAGAATAAACATATATATACAAAAGATACATGTATCACAACCACATCAAAGGAAAACCATCCTTTGAATCCATAACACATGACCACTACCATGTCAAACGTGTTCTACGTCTTCTAGGGAGTACCTCAAAATGTCTTGCTGCCACACCTATCAGCCACAACTAATAAAGCCCGTGCGGGAAATCATGCTACGGATCACACACCGTAATGCCAGGTAGAGTTCCCAATACGAATAACATTCGTATGTCCCAAGACTACCAAACTCGTAAGTTAATTACTAAGGAGGGCAATCTAACTGGACCCATTTGTTCACGCTGCTACGTGCACACTCACACCAGTAACGCTCGCCAACCCGAGCCACAACTCAAGAGTTTCTCGTGTTCATTCGCCATCTTGAGCCACAACTTAAGAGATGCTATTCCGAGCCACAACTTAAGAGATGCTATTCTGAGCCACAACTTAAGGAATACCACATGCTTAACCCCTATCCCGAGCCATAACTCAAAGGATACGTTCCGAGCCACAACTCAAGGAACACCAGCAAGCCGACCCTTAAGATATCCTATAAGCCTTGTAGACCACACACATCAAAGCAAGCAAAAACCCCTTTGCTTCATAGTATCGCCTGGCGTAGCACACTAGGCGTCAGGCGCATCAGGCTTCCAAACTGCTTGGTGATAAGGGATGTCCTGCCTGGTGCCTCGTGTCATATAGAGTTTTTGGAACAGTAGCTATCGCCTGGTGGGTTGAACTCCGCCGCCAGGCACCACACCAGTACAGCGAATAGTATTGGTTTTTCTGCACCTCATCCATTTGCCCACCCTCAATCACACAATTGCACACCTACAAGGTATTAATTACTCTATTATTCAACTCTCCATGGTTTCCATATTTTGCTTATTGATATATACTTGCTTTTCTACAATTATTCAACATTCTCAATTGAGACAATTCTAATCACCATTCCAATTGGTACTGGTTCATGCCTCAATCTCTAAATAAACAGATTCCATTTCATACTTAATGGTTCCAACTTGAAGATCTATGCCTAATAGTAGCCACATGCCCAATTCCCTTCTTAATGGCCTAAATGCATATTCACACCAAGTCATCCTCTTAATCCACCCCAAGCAATAGTTAAATTTTCCATAGGATTACACCACATAGTCTACACACGAGATAATTCCCAATTGGCTCATATTTACCTTACTTTTCCCTTATCTGATTCCACTTGAATCCTCGAATGTGCCCATCAACCCAAGCCCTCTACACCAACCACGAGACCCACTGTCGCCCCTATCGCCTGGCGGCTTATAGCTTGCCGCCATGCGGTGCATCACTTTCTAGGCAATTCCAGATTTGGTCATGCACCCTATGCGAATTCTAACACCAATAACTCATCCTAGTTCATCAATTTTCCACTTAATTCACTTCCATCATATACTTATGATTAATAATCCTATGTTAAACCTCCAATACATAGAATTTCCTTATTTTTGCTTACATAATTTATACCACACTAGTGTAGAATAACATTTTTACCTCGCCTTATAAGCCTCGGTTGGCAAGGAACCGAAGCATATAATGGCGCGGTGACATTTTTGCAATTTCAGGCAACTTTTATGCCTCGGTGCAAGTAAAACCCGAAGCCAAAAGGTGTTATAGGCTTCGATTAAACAGACTCGAAGCCAAAAACGTGGCCAGAAATTTCAAAAATGCCATTACCCATTTCGTCTTTGGTCTCGGGTGGCAGTGAACCGGGGCCAAATAGCACTATATGCCTCGGTTATCAATTGAACCGAGGCCATATAGTTTAATCAGGGCCCTTGTTCTCCGACCATCGTTGTGCTGCCACTGTCACGTCTCGCCTCCGGCCATGCTACTTTGGCTAGTTGTCCCTCCGATTGGACAATGTGTCTCTCTCTCTCTGCAACTGTTTCGGCGACCCTCCACCACCACGTGAGCCCCTCTTCTTCTTCCACCAACCTTGTGCTGCCATCGAGCTATCTCGCCTCCAGCCACACTGCTCCGACCACCGTCGCTGCACCTCTTTCTCCTGCACCTCCATTTCGTGCACGAACATTTTCCTTTTTTCCTGCAACTGTCGCACCGCGGTTCCTCCAAGGTAAATTTCCAACGCGTTTTTGTTTGGTTTTTCGTTTTGTATATGTTAATTTTCAATTTTAGTTATTGTGAGTGTTAATTTGCATTGAGATTGAAATTGTTTGGAGTGTTTAGATTAATTTTGTGAAAGAATTGAATCTCAATTTAAGAGTATTGTGTCTTCAAATGTAGAGCATTAAGTCTGAATTTAAGATAATTGTAAGAACACTATAATTAAATAGGTAATATATGATGTTAAGAAAATTGTTGTTTTTGCTTTTATTTGTTACTTATGACTTTCTCTTGTGTTTTTTGTTATCTCTTGTATCTCTCGAACACGTTAAATTGCATCATCTTCCATTGTCATATGCTTTTTACGCGCTCCCAGGTACCTAATTCTAATATTTTCCTATGATGCCAATATGTTGTTTGCTTTATATATGTGATTAATTATTTGTTAAAATATGTTGTTTGATTTTCTTATATGTGAGTTAGCCTTAGTTTCCCATTAGAAATATTTAAAATCCGTAATATCCGGACGAGATGTTACAAAATCAAGTTTGCAAACCCACGAATGAGTAAAAAATGGGCACTTAAGAAACATAACAAAACTTTCTTATTATGGTTTAAGAAAAATGTTCACGCAATTTCAAATCTTTTTGGATTTGTATTGAGACTGGCTCGTGGACCGAACATTGATGTCATCATATATGACGGGTACTACATAAATAATTATTATTTATATTCAAAGATGAAAAATGACAAAAGCAAAGTTCAAAATAGTGGGGTTATGCTTCAAGCTAAAGTTGTACATTTTCCAAGTTCCAAGGACAAAAAATTTGTTACGGTATCTATGAGTTGCTTCGGAATAATACAAGAAATATAGGAAGTTGACTATGTAACTTTTAGAGTGTCAGTTTTCAAGTGTAAATGGGTTGATAACAATTCGGGTGTGGGAACAGATGACCTTGACTTCACTTTAGTGGATCTTGACAGCAAGAGTTATACGGATGAATCATTTATTATTGCTAGTCAAGCAAGACAAATTTTTATTGATCCAACCAATAAAAAATGGTCATTTGTATTAGAAGGAAGAAGCATGCACGGAAATGATGATGAAGAATGTCTAGATATACATGAGACAACGTCTTTCTCATCAAGAATTATTCAATACAAGGTTGATGACGTAACTGATGACATTCATGTTATTCGAAGTGATCACAATGAAGGCATATGGGAGAAAACAATACCTTAATAGGTGTTTATTTATTAATATTGTCACATTTACATTTTTTTTATTTTTCCTATTCTAATATAATAGTGGTAATTGAGTATATTTTCTTTGTTAGCATTTCCTAACAATGTGATTTTAGGTATGACGAGCTCTAGATCAGGAAAGAGTGGACCTGGTAGACCTGTGACTTGGTTACCGGATGTCACATACCGACGGCTGGCCTCATTGAGGTTGTTGGTCGAAAATGTTCCTTGCTCAGGTGAACCCAATGGCCCATGGCAAAAAAAGTATTTTAACTATATAGGAATGTTGGCCAAAATGAAAGTCTCTATTGTGATTGCATCTTAGGATGACGTCGTAGAGGTCGAGATGAACCTCCTATGGTAGGATATTATGGTATGTTTACTTAAAACAACTATATGTTTATTATGTTACTTAACACATAACATATTTTCTCTTTTGAATAGCATAATTTCGAGCTTACTCCGAACACTTAGTAAATTAGGAAGAATGTGTTTTCTCATATAGTAACCAAATGAAGGGACTTCAAGGCAAGGCTCACACGTCTATATATGTTCGGAGACGAACAACATGACACTCTTTTTCTCAAGTACAACTTCTCTAAGGAGGATTGGATGGTAATTTGTGCTGCTAGAGAGTCTGAGGATTTATAGGTTTGTTTCTGAAATTTGTTTATAGTGACACTAGTCATACATTTTTCAATTAGTTATTAAATAATGTTTATATGTGACAGGAAAACAAGATAAGAGCCCAAGAAAGAAAAAGGCTTAATGATACACCTCACATACTCTCTCGAGGAGGTTATGCATTATTAGAGGAAAAATGAAAAAATCTCGTGCACAATCTTTAGGACTTGAGTTCCCTGACCTAGTACCTGCAATTCCTAGGTACGACATGTGGAAGGCTGCTCGGACTAAGTCTGACGGGAACATGACATCACAATCAGCTCAAATTATATATGAAAGAATAGTAAGTACAAACCTTATTTGACACTCATAGTTTTGTATGTTTCCTTTTTATGATTAAACTTGCTTATGTGGCGAAGCATGAGTTATTTGACCAAGAGACTTGATGAAGGATTATCTTATTCCTTTTTAAGATTATTGAATATGGTGTGAGTTGATTAAGAAAGCTAAGTGAAATCCCCACTGGACATTAAGATAGCAAGCTATCTAGATGTGAAGGTTCCT
>Ga0099822_1005738_pt1 | contig 16209 bp, 11 predicted proteins | sample CowpeawhiteBW_FD_76839 | JGI IMG/M metagenome (GOLD analysis project Ga0099822, IMG submission 76839) | Root nodule microbial communities of legume samples collected from California USA - Cow pea white BW | ecosystem: Host-associated > Plants > Roots > Nodule | place: USA: California | collected...
ATTTGATTAAAAGGACTAAATCCACGTATTTCAGAAGATGAAGGACTAAATTGGTTCAAAGTTTCAAAATGGACTAATTCCAAAATTCACTAAAAGTTAAGGGACTAAAAACATATTTAACCCATATTTTAAAAAGGCAATATAAAATATAAGACTGAAAATACTTTTATATAAACTATTTTAGCGTGTCCTTTCAATATAAATATATATAGTATTTAAAGGTCAAAAATAGTAAAATGAAAGTAAATTATATTAAATACAATTAAATAAATGAGTAATTTGTAATAAAATTAAAACTGTTAACCCATGAAAACATTAACCTCTAAAAATAATAATCCATAAAAACATCAGTAACTATAGGATTTTTTTTTAATTATATTAAATGTTTCTAACACTTAATTCAAAATATTATCTAATAACAATAATATACAAACCACTACAAAATTATGTCATCAATGTTTTGGCCTTCTAAAAGAATCTTTCAAGTTGTTGGACTAGAAATTAATTTTACTAGTAATATTGTTAATTAAATGAAAATTTATATATAATGAGCATCAAAGGGATTCTTCACCACATAATCATTTACCCAACGTGAAAATACCATCTATTTAATTTAAGCAAGAAAAAATATCATTTATCTCTCCTTTAATTATATTAAGTGATACTCGTAAAAAACACTATCTTTTAATAATAAGTGCAATAGTGACCATTATCTTTTTAAGGATTCTCAATTTGTGCAACTTGATCATTTTTTTATTTATTTTTTATGTTGGTTCTTAAATCACAAGTAGAATATATTCACTTTTTATGCATGGTAAGATATAGACTTTGGAGAATTTCTTTATATTGTTGTTTGCAATCCATTGGTATGCCTTGGACTATGGTCTAGTGATATATTATTTCATATATAATATACTTTAGAATTTAATAAGCATCATCGCATCATAAAAAGTATAGGAAAAAGGTTTTGCACCTTTTCGATTATTTTCTTGTTTATTCCTTTTCGAATCCTTCTATTTTACATTATACTTCAATATATAGAATATCTTATGGGTCTACATGATATTAAAAAGGATTGCACTAATCAAACTCAATATGGTTATTCTTTGTGTGGTTAAGAAATTATGAGAAAATCGAATAAAAAGATATTTCTAAAACATGTTTCTTATTTGTTATTATAGGATCAACTTTTGCTTTAACTACATTATATTAAAGAGTTTGAAGTGTGTTTTTTTATCTTATCTAATACAAGATTATAAAAGAAAAAAATAGTGTTATTTTTAATATACATTAAATAAAATAAATAAGTTAATTAATAAATAAAATAAATCAAAAAATTATGAAAGTTTGGAATAAGAATAAGTTTATAAATTACATACTTATTTAACTTTAGATGAAAAAAAAGTAAATTATAGGAAACACCAAATTATTTTTATCATAAACTAAGCGAGTTTTAGTGAAATAGTTAAAAATTGAATTACTGACAAAATAATTCAATGCACTACTTAAACTGTTTTGAGAGTTAGAAAAACAGTCATACAGTCATTCTCTACATGTTCTTAGTAAAACATTAATTTCCATTATGTTTTCTAATTATTGTTTTTAACAGTAAAATTATATTTAAGTTGTATTTTTTTTTCTTTTCAATATTAAAAATGAATGCAATTGATTGACAATTACATTGTTACTAGAAAAATGTCAACCTTTTTATATTATGAACAAAAAATCACATTTCATTGAATGACAAACCATGTTGTAAGTCCAAAAACTAAGCCCAATTTCATAGCCTTATGGTAGGGGGCTTCTCCCTGTACCTCCAACCATTTCTCCTCTACCTCCAAAATTTTTTTTAATTCCATATTTATCCTCACAATAAAAAGTAAATATCAATCAGTAAATTTTCTCTAATTGTGTTCCAGATCTGCAAGTCCAAAAGCCTGCCTCCAACCATCGAAGCACCCATTATTTTTCACCTTAATCATTGATATTTTCAGTTAATAACGCGCATGAGTGTTCTGTCTATTCTGGCTGTTCTATCTGGTTTTAGTATACCACGAATGTCGACATCTAATTCTAGAAATTGAACAACGGATCGTTTTTTTTTTTGCTTTTTGATGCTTACCTGCAGAATCACACTTCTGTACGATGTCAACAGAAGAAACCGATTTTGAGATCCGTGGTACACCAAATAAAAAACAAAAGAAATGAATGTCGACATCCGTGATAGTACACAAAAAACAAAAAAAAAATAACAAAACAGATGTCGACATTCGTTTCAAAAATTCTTGAAACGGATTTCGACATCCATTTCAAAACAAAACAAAAAAAACAACAAAACGGATCGTGAAACGGATGTCGACATCCGTTTCACAAATTCCTGAAGCGGATTTCAACATTTGTTTCACAAAAAAAAAGAAAAAAGAAGAATGAAACGAATGTCGACATCCGTTTCACAAATTTCTGAAGCGGATTTCGACATCCGTTTCACAAAAAAAAGAAAAAAAAAATAACAAAACAAGGACAATTGTTGGGAACTTGAACCAGAGATAGGGACCACTACGAGCTTGAAGCACAAACAAGCAAGGACCACATACCAGAGAGACCAGAGTTCAAAAAGCACAAAAAATTGTGGAAGAATGGAAAGAAGAAACATAATGTGTGGAAATATTTGGGGGTGCAATTTTTGCAGAAATAAAAAGAAAGCATTGGTGGTCGCAGTAAATTTCATTTACATTGTTTTCACCCACTTTGATAGGTAAAAATTGATTAGGGTCAAAAGAGTAATTATTGAGAGTACATGAGAAGGTTTGGAGGGTGCAACGAGAAGCCCTCCTTATGGTATTCATCATTCGAAAAGTCAAAGTTGATTCAAGGCTGGATCGCTTAACAGACCAAATATAAAAATAACTGAATGGGCCAGAAAAATCCAGAGCTTACATTTATAAGTCTGTTTCTTCGTCCACCCACCAAATTTCTTCCTATATCCCACAACGGAAATATAAGCTTCTGAAAATTTTGATTAGAAATAGGGATGGGTAGTGGGAATTCGATATCTGGATGCATGTTTTCGGAGAAATATTTCCGGAATTGGTCTAGTGTGTTTTGGAAAGTAAAAATGGAAATTCACATATTTAATGGGTGCAAGAAGAAATCTGATGGGTGCAGCAAGAACCAGCCCATTTATAATATCCAATAAGGTTTGGACAAAGGACCGTGCAAGGTAGGATTGATGGCTTGAAATATTTTAATAACAACTTTTATGTGTAGACATGTATATATGTAGAAATATATTATTTCCAATAATACATTATTTTTTGATTAAATAATTAAAAATATAAATCATAAAATTTTATACATTTTGTTTGGCAACTGTCATTTACGTTTTACAGTTTTCAATTGATTTTAATAATATCTTAAATAATGTATTTCTTTTTAATGAAGTACATTATCTAATATATGAATGATGATACATGTGTAATGAAAAATATGTATTTCTTTTTAATGATGATGATAACGAGATGTTAGCATTTGTAAGGTATGCGATATTTATATGATATTAAATCCCTTTTATTAATATGTAAACTAGTTAATCTCTTAATTATTAGTCAAATTTGTTTATTTTTAAAATGATTTCTTATTTATCAATTTAAATTATTGCTATATTAGTTTACATATAACCTTCACCGTATGCAACTTTCATATATCACCATAATTATTATAATTTTTAGAGTTTTTCAACTTTTAGATATTTTCCCACTTCAAGGAAAAAAAAATTAAAGTAAATAGTAAGATTCGTCTATTTTTCTTTGTCACTTTTCTAAGATTTTTTTTCCTCATGTCCAAACTATGATAGGTTAATAAGACAGATAAAGCAAAACATTAGTGTTTAGACATCATAATTACTGCTGGTCCAAATTTTGTCCACAAAATTATGAAACATGGTCCAGCTGTGACACTTTACTTGTGAGATGCTTGATGTCTCACTACTCCAATACAATTCAAATCTCAATCATGCCCATATTTTCAACCTCACACAAAATATTAATATAATGCAACCATATGCCGATATATTTATAACAAATTCCATTCTCAGAGAAACTGTGTGAAGGAAGAAGAACTCCTCAAATGGAGACACCATTACTGACCCAGAAGTTTACTTCAGAATCTGACTATTCTGCAGTGAAAGGGTTGAAGGATGTTAAATTTGTTGTGTGGAAAGAGACAGTGAAGATATGGAAGATAGCATTACCAGTGGCATTGACCCATCTGTTTCAGTTCCTCACAAACTCCTCAACTTCCATCTATGCTGGTCATTTAGGTGACATTCAACTCTCTTCCATCTCTGTTAGCCAAGGTGTTGTCAGTTCCATCTATTTTTACTTGCTGGTTAGTTAGCACATGCCCAAACTCATATTTTGCTCATTTTATTTTATTTTTACCGATAATCGTAAAACTAATGCAAAAGAAGGAATAAGAACTAACCTTCGATTATAAGTATTTTGTTATTGGGGAATTGAATCGCGTCCTTCTCCATCCTTTCTTAAACCAATTTTATAAATGTTAGTGAATGGAGTTGAACCTAGTACCTCTTTCATCTTCTCTTCTAATTTCATTATTGTTCTGGTACACCCAATAAGTTTTATATCATTTAGGAGTTGAAGTCAAGCAAAGTTTAAATACTCATACCTCCCTCCATCTTCTGAGACATTTTTTAAAGACAAAACCATGACGAAGTTCAATCGCTCGAGTCTTTTAAGGACAAAACTGTGACGGAGCTTAAATACTCCAAAGCGGACAATACGTCCGGATCGGATCAATCATCAATCCATCTTATAACTCTTTTTGCTGACTTTTTCTTGCTCTTATCTAAATTGCAGTTTGGTATGTCATCTGCACTTGCAACACTTTGCGGCCAAGCTTTTGGAGCAGGGCAAATTGTTTCTACTTGCATTTATGTGCAAAGGTCATGGATTATACTCACCATCACCTGCACAATCCTCTTACCTGTTTATGTATATGCCACACCAATTTTGAAGTTGCTGGGGCAAGATGAAGAAATTGCTGATCTTACGGGCACATATTCTATACAATTGATTCCCCAAATGTTTTCCTTTGCTATAGTTTTTCCCACCCTGACATTTCTTCAGGCCCAGAGCAAGGTTAAAGTGATCATGGTGATAGCATTTGTGGTTCTGCTCATTCAAAATGGCTTGCTTTACTTGTTCATACATGTGTTTGGTTGGGGTGTAACTGGTTTAGCCATGGTGAGTGACATCATAGGGTGGCTCTATGCTGTGGCTTTGGTTGTGTATACCATTGCATGGAACAAGGATGAATGGAGTGGATTTTCTTGGATGGCATTCAGGGATTTATGGGCATTTGCTAAGTTATGCCTTTCTTCATCTTTCATGATTTGCTTACAGCAATGGTATCTTACATGCATTATGCTCCTTGTTGGTCTTCTAGAGAATCCTCTCGTTTCTGTTTCTTCCTATTCTGTTTGGTAAGATATTCTACTTTCACTTGAGGTTCATTCGATATTTGAGTTAATATTGAAGGGAAAATGTGTCAGATGGTGTAAGCAATTCAAATATTATCATGAAATGTGCTTAAAATATAAGATAAATTTAACAAATTTAGTTAGAAGGATTAAATTCACACATCTTTAAAGATGAAGGACTAAATTGGTAAAAATTTTTGAAGAAGGACTAACTTCAAATTTTACTGAAAGTTGAAAGACCAAAAATATATTTAACCAAAAAAATAGATGATGAATTGAACTCTTTGTCTAACTTTTTGTGTTTTTAGCTTCAATGTTCAGGGTTGGCACTCCACACTGCTCGTAGGAATAAACACAGCCATAAGGTGAGTCCCTACAAATTGTAACATGACAGGTTTGTCAAATGAAATTTTTCTGAATTTAATTTCTCAGAAGACTGTAAATTCTTTTAAATTTGATCCATTTTAGTAATTTACGTTTCAAATGGCATAATGCATAAACTAATAATTATGATTCAATGCAAATCTTTTAATTCTTACACTGATTTGATTTCTGATTCTTTGTCTGCAAGTGTTCGTGTCTCCAACACACTTGGCATGGCACATCCAAGAGCGGCCAAATACTCTTTCTACGTGACAATGTTCCAATCTCTCCTCCTTGGAATTTTTTTCATGACAGTTATTTTCCTCACAAAAGAACATTTTGCCACCATTTTTACCAACAATGAAGATATCATTCTAGCTGTCATTGATTTAGCATACCTCCTTGGTATAACAATGGTTCTCAATAGCATATCGCAGGTCATTTCAGGTGAATATTTACTCCGACTAACAACTCCTATGTTTAATAAGTAATTTCATCTTTATATTTAGGCTTTTGATTCATTTTTTATTCTTATATTTGTGTTTGAGTAAATTGAGTTTTTATTTTTGTAAAAAGATTTAATATGGTTCTTTATATTAAATTGACGTTAACACTATTTGAAAGTGTTATATGTGTTAAAATTTAAGTGATCACGTGTATTAAAATTTAGATTATATTTTCTCTTTTAAAATCTCTTTGATTTTGAAACATGGTACCTTTAAAGTAGGTAATAACTCAAATTTTGATACATATGTGACACTATTTCTAGATGAAGTTAATGCCAACTTAACAAAGGAATCACATTTTAAATCTTCTTTTTTTGTTACAAAATTAGGTACTCAATTGAATCGTTTTTAAAAAATAGAAACTCATCGAATAAAAAAAATGAAACAATCAAATGTCAAATGAAAGTCAAATTATTAATTAATGCTAACTTTAAAAAGTTCACATAGGTAACATATATAATTGGAAATAATATACGACCTAGTTTTGTGAAGATGATTTATACTTAAATTCATCTTATAATATGATATTAAAGTCTATCCATTATATGAAAACTTGTTAAGTTTATTATATCATGCATTATCAAGCTATTTTTAGATCATTCAAAAATATTTAGTTCACAACGTGAACTCATTTTCTAATATACATGACAACATTTCATTTTTATATTTACATAGGTGTGGCCATTGGAAGTGGATGGCAAGTGATGGTTGCTTACATAAACATGGCATGTTATTACATTGTTGGACTCCCAATTGGAATTTTCCTTGGTTTTAAGCAACATTTAGGGGTCAAGGTAAGAATTTTCTTTTTATGACACTTTCTTTCACTTCAATGTCTAAGATATATGTGTGTGTGGAATATTTACAATGCAATTTGTCTTCATTGAATATTTACAATATTACAATGAGTGAATTTTTAGGGTGTCTGGGGAGGCACAATGTGTGGCAATATTCTACAGATTTTAGTCCTCTTGTTGATTACTTGGAAGACTAATTGGACCAAAGAGGTAACCTATATATATACTAAGACTTTTTGAGTAATTAAGCAACTATTTTTTTTGTAACCAATTCAAAAATTTGCATTTTTCATGCTAATTAATGTTTGATTTGTTTAAAAAAATTTCATGTATACAATTATTCATATATATTGTTTAATCTATTTTCTTTACCATGGAATATATGCTTGATGGTTTTTATTATGACTACAGGTGGAGCAAACAGCTCATCGCATGCGAACATGGAACATTGACAACCACTACTCAGAGAATGTTATATGAGAAAGACAATTATTAATATGGCACATTTTCAACCCAATTTCACAAAAATCATGTGGAAAATGAAACACATATAACTTTGTATTTTATTACAAATTTTACATAATAATAATAATAATGTAAACTTTTATATGTGTTTATGAGAAAAATTCATTGATACTACTTCAATGGACACTATTTAAACTTAAAGTTTATTCAAATAATAATATTAAAATCAATTATTGTTTTTATAGCTTAGAAAATTTTGTTACAATTTTATTCTTAAAAGTGCATGAGAGGTTTAAGAAAGAAAAATATATTTAAATTGTCATTGACATCATCCTCTAAGTAAAAAATTAAAAAAAAAATGAAAATTTCACAAAATAACACATGATATATACAGAGACGATGTTAACGTCAATTTAACACTTAACGACAAGAATCAAATTGAACTATTTTAAAGAATTAAAAAACTAAATTGAACTAAAAAATAATGTGACCAAAATAAACTAAACTAACAAATTAGAAGATCAAAATAGTAATTAAGCCAAACATTAAGTGTAGGTTAGGTCTAATATAAAAGGAACAAATATTTATCTTTGGGATCATTTTTCTATTTTCCTGGTTGAAGGCCGACAAAATGAGTGTTCTCTTCGAAACCTTTCTCCAAGTTCTCACAAATTATGTAAATGTATCAACCTTAAGTTTCCTAAAATAACATCAGGATTAATAATTTGCATCCAAAATTTTAACTGATAAAAAAAGACTATATATAAAGTATTATTATTTTGAAACTCAAAATTTCATCATAATTTTATATTTAATAAATGTCTCAAAAATTAAAAGAAGAAAAGGTAACTAGATTGTCCTTAATCTTTTTCGACCTTAAATATATTAAGATAGTATTATTAAAATCAATTAATATATTTAAACTATTTTTTCTTTTAAAATTCAGTATTTTATCACGATTTTAATTTTAAAAACAACTCAAAGGAAAATATATTTCAAATAATATATTAGGATTCTTAAAGCTTACTAATCATACATTTTCTAAAGTTCCGACATTAATGGTTAGTGATTGATTATGTGAGAAAAAAAATAACATTTGATATAATAGTACTTTTGCATGATAGATTCTCATAATTTAAAATTAGATAGTTTATGTCGACGCTTGTCCTAAACGGGTCTAATAGCATTTTATATTCTTTTCAAAAGTTAAGTGTTTCTAAATATATATTGACCGACAATATTTTTTTTACTTAATGATGGATAATATTTATAAAATACAATATAATAATAATAATAATTTTATATTGACGTTATTTATTTTAATAGTATATATATATATATAATAAAGAATTATCAAGTGATAATTCTTAATTATTGTAAAAAATGAAATTAATAAATATAATTTACTAAATTATGCTATTTAATTATAAACGAATCCATTGTAAATAAAGGTTTCAATACAGCTTTAATATGAATGAAACAAAAGTGTCAATCATCTCACTTTATTTCTTTGTTTATCATATATTGTGAAAATCTTCTACTTTTAATAAAACATTTTGTGGACATTAATGGACGTCAACATTCTCCACTACTCATGCTATGATCAATTAATTCCATTGTCATTATCATGGCTTATCTTTTCATGCCCCACTTTTGTGTTATGATTTTCAGAAGTTCTCGTGAAAAATGTGTTAATATTTGATAAAATGCTATATAGTGCTGATATTGTTAGAGAGGAGTAAGTATACATATTTTTATTAGAGAGGAGTAAATATACATATATTTTTATTAGAGAGAAGCCTATTCAAGTCAATAAAATAAAAAAGTAGTCTGCAGTAATAAAAAATTCTTGAATTTTATTAAAAATAAAATTTAAATCTATCTCAATTTTATAAAATTAATTTATAAAATAAGATTTACATCTCATTTATATATTATAAAATTATTTTATCTTTAGGTGGGACTTTCCCTCCGTATATCATCCCAAACTAGAAAATGATGTGATACAAAATCAATTTCACTTGATAAATTTTCAGACAAGGTACTAAAAAACCAGACAAGATAAATGCAAATATTATGTGAATCCAACTTCTACGTGGACTCACAATGTTTCAAACCCCACTTCTGTCACAAAGATTTTTAGGTTCATACAGTGTAACTGTGAGGTTATCAGTAACTTACATAACAAAACTCTGTCTCAGAAGCTGAGTGTTAAGGGAAGAACTCTTGAAATGGAGACACCATTAGTACCCGAAAAGTTCAGTGCAGAAGCTGATTACTTGGCAGTGAAAGGGTTGAAGGATGTTAAATTTGTCTTTTGGACAGAGACAGTGAAGATATGGAGAATAGCATTTCCAATGGCACTGTCTGCAATCTTTCAGTTTTTGACAGTGCTCTCAAATTCAGTCTATGCTGGTCATCTTGGAGACCTTCAACTCTCTTCTCTCTCTGTTTACCATGGTGTTCTTGGTTCCATCTATGTTTACTTGTTGGTCAGCACCTCTCTTCATCAAAACCTTCTTTTTCCTCTTCTTACATTCCCAAACACAGGAAAATGAAGTTACAAAACCATTGATGAGTAGTAAAATCTATTCTTAATCATTGGTGTTGATATCTTTTTAATCTTTTATAATTTTTTATGGACAAAACTGCAGTTGGGTATGTCTTCTGCATTAACAACACTGTGTGGCCAAGCTTTTGGAGCTGGGCAAATTCAATCTACTTGCATATATGTTCAAAGATCATGGATTGTACTTAGTTCCACTTGCATAATCCTCTTACCCATTTATGTGTATTCTACACCAATCTTAAGGTTGCTTGGCCAAGAAAAAGAAATTGCAGAACTTGCTGGAAGGTATTCTGTACAAGTAATTCCCTACATGTTTTCCTGTTCCATAACTTTTCCCTTGCAAGCTTTTCTTCAGTCTCAGAGCAAAGTTAAAGTTATTATGTGCTTTGAATTTGTGGGTTTGCTCTTGCAAAATGTGCTGCTGTACATCTTCATAACTGTGTTTGGTGGGGGAACAACAGAGATAGCCATTGTCACTGATGTTGTTGCATGGGTTTATGCTTTGGCTTTGTTTGTGTATACCATTTTTTGGTGCAAAGAATGGAGTGAATTTTCTTGGATGGCGTTCAGGGATTTGTGGGCATTTGCTAAGTTTAGTTTTGCAGCTTCTGTGATGAGTTGCTTGGAGCAATGGTATGGTACATGCATTGTTCTTCTTGCTGGGCAACTGGACAATCCTGTGATTGCTGTTGGTTCCTACTCAATTTGGTAAAACTATCAACTTTAACTGATTTTCTGCTGTTTAAATTGGTCATGATACACACTTTTTCTTTGATTTTGATCTTTCTCTGATTTCAATTTAACTCCTTTTTGTTACTGGTTTTGCAGCTTCAATGTTCTGGGTTTGCACTTAATGCTGGTCCTTGCAATAAGGGCTGCCACAAGGTGAGTAACCTTAAGATAGAAACATGGATGTAATACTATGTTACTGGTGTAAGAGGTTGATTATATATTTTTGGGTTAAATATGATTTTAATCTCTCAATGTGTGGATATGAAGTTAGAATTTGTTTTTGTCTCCCAACTCAAAAAATAAATGAATATAATCTTTTTAGTCTAACAATGTTAAGGTTTGTGTTAAATGATATTCTAGGCTATCATTTGAGCTGAATCGTGTTAAAATGATGTAAACAATTCAAATAAATGTAAACTTAAATGCAATTTACAATGTCAAAAAAGTTTCATGCAATTATTTTTAAAGTTTGAGGCCGGATTGAATCAAAGTTTAAAACAAAGATATAATGGAAGTCTTGCGTTGACTGAAAATAATACCAATCTATAATATTTAAGTACGTGCATATCTCACATTACGGACAAGTTTTGTGAAGTTTTGTTAAATTTAAAATTCAGTTCTTAACCTGATAAATTTCAATTTAACATTAAATTTAAGCGACTACATACATATTTAGCCTTATATTTTTCATGTGATTCTTTGAATTGATCTTATATTGATGATTTGTTGTGTGGTCTTCAAGCATTCGGGTCTCTAACACACTAGGAATGTCTCATCCAAGAGCAGCCAAATACTCTTTCTGTGTGGCAATATTGCAGTCTCTCCTCCTTGGAATTTTGTTCATGACTGTTACTTTCTTGAGTAAAGAAGAGTTTGCCAAAATCTTTACCAACAGTGAGGAAATGATAGGAGCTGCTGCAGATTTAGCATACCTTCTTGGTGTATCAATGCTTCTCAATAGTGTTTCACAAGTGATGTTAGGTGATTCTTTGCTTTTCCACCATCAAAACTTTATTCTGTAACATCTTGTCCCTTTCTCGTCATTCTTCTTCTATTATTGCAATTAACTCCAATGCTTCTCTGACATCTCCACAAAGGTGTGGCCGTTGGGAGTGGATGGCAAGTTATGATTGGTTACATAAACCTAGCATGCTATTACATTGTAGGACTACCCATTGGATTTTTCCTCGGATTAAATCAACATTTTGGTGTCAAGGTAAGAATAATGTTCTTGTCATAGTTTCTTTAATTTCCTTAAATTTTATACACCTAAATGATATTGTTCCTTAGGGTCTTTGGGGAGGCACAATGTGTGGCAGAGTTCTTCAGATATTAGTCCTCTTTGTGATTATTTGGAAGACCAACTGGTCTAAGGAGGTAACCCATAAATTTGAATTCTTTGTTGGATATTTTTTATGTTGTTTTTTCATTGTACTTTTATAATACACTGATTACCACTAATTTTAACATTTTAAAATATATTTAAAAGATATTTAAAATATTAATACAGTGTATTTTTAATACTCAACAGATGACAAAACAAAAAATAGAGAATCTGAACTCGTAACCCACTAGCAATTTTTCAAAAACCAGATAATTTTCCAAAGTTTGGTATTTAATGTTTTAGGATACATTTTACGTACTTATTCATAATCTATCTAATCTATAAAATACTATTACGTTATTTTAGATAATAATTTAATTTTTTTTTATTTTAAGAATGTTTAATACACATTATTTTAATTTGTATTTATTAAATAAACAGTTATATTTATCAAATTAAAAAAGATTGTACATATTTTTGGTATACATGCATCACATATTTTATTTTATTATTTTTAAAATAGACGTATTTAAGTATCGAAATACAAATTTTATCTTTTTTGTGTAATTTATGAAAAATATGATTGCAGGTGGAGCAAACAGCTCATCGCATGAGAATATGGAGAATCAACAACCTCCACTCAGATGACATGAGAAATGTTACATGAAAAGAAAAACAACGTTTCATTTTTCTAAAAATATTTCAATGAGTGTAGGTGGAACAATGTTTATATATGGTTTTATGTTAGAGGATGATTTATATATATATATATATATATATATATATATATATATTGTTGAAAATATGTGAAGTAGTTTTTCCTATGAAATGCACTGTTGAAGCATGTGTTTATGAAAAAGTAAAGAATGAGTGAGTGAAAATAAAATGTTAATATATAGCATCAAATAAATCATTAAATGTTTTTCTTCAATTAAAATAGGAATAACAAAATAGATAAATTAAAATAATTATTATATCTACGTAATAAATTATTCTATTATAATTATCAATTGAAATTTAATTTGTAAATATTAATGTATCCGTCGAGAAATAAGAATTATCTGGCACTTTTCTTGACCAGAATAATTAATAATTTAAATTATAATAGTATTATATATATATATACGTGTTTACAAAAATATAACATAAAATTTTAATTTTTTTAATTATATTTAACTTAAAAAATGAAAAAATATGGGTTAGCTAATAAGGGTAAGTTGGTATGTCAATTTGACGAGTTAGGCAAATCAAACCAAAACAGACTGATGAGTTAAAAATTTCAACATAGTCCATCCCAGTGGATTGACCCGTTAGGCCCAATCCACTTTACCACCCATATGAATAAATTGGTTACTTTTAGTCTTCATACCATTTAATTGCTAAAATAAGATTAGATTAAATATAGTTTTGGTCTCTTAACTTTAAAAATTAAAATTATTTTCATCACATTTTCACTTTATTGTTAGTTAAAAAGTGTGCAAATAAACTTAATAAAATTTGATTAAAAGAACTAAATTCACGCAATTTTAAAAATGATGGACTAAATTAATTCAAAATTCCGAAAAAAAAAAACTAATTCCAATTTTCACCGAGAAAAAAAAGACACATTTAACTTTTTTTTTTTAACAATTACACTTATGTAATTATTTATTTTTCAATTTCATAGTTTATTATTTCCTATTTGAGTTAAATCATTTAAAATAAATATTTTATTTTATTTTAAAAATAATTCCGAAAAGAATTCTCAACTTTCATGATTACTCATGATTCAATTTTTATAAAGCTGCTTCCACCACCTCGTGATGTACAAGCCCACTAAAAGGATGGATCTTACCAATATCTTGTTAAATATTAAAAAAAAAAAATAAATTGTATTAAAAATTAATTTATTTCAATAAAAGTTCTTTAATTTCTTAACCAATATCATCAAAACACTCGCTGCAGCATAGCCGCAGATCTATTTCTCTCTCTCCTATTTTTTTTTATGAAAGAAACTAGTTCTTGAATGTTTATGTTTTTTTGTAAATTAACTACTCTACATAGATTTTATAAATTTCTATTTTTATTAACACATGGACGAACTGGCTGCGAATTTTTTTTAATTTTTAAATTTTTGAAATTGTTTATGTATATGAATATTAAAAGTAATATTGACTATAAACATTTTATAAGTATATTATATATAAATATTTTTAAAGATTTTAATTAATTAATTATTCTAATTAAATAAATAAAAATAATTATTACATTTATATATTAAATGAATTTATTATAATTAATAATTAGACCATAATTTAAAAGTGTTTATAATTAATTTCTAATATTATTATATATTTTTATCATAATATAATATAAAAAATTAAATTATTTTTTATTTTAATTTTTAGTTGAAAGGGAAATGTAGGCCAACAGTTCAGCCCCACTCGTTTTTGGCCTTCCAAATTTTAGTGAATGGTCATTATATGTGAAAAAAAAATATTTAAAGCAATTTAAAGAAAAAAATAACTATTTAAATTTTAGTAGTGTAATAATTTCCATTACATCCTCAATTTCAAGTTTTGCATATTGATCAACATTATTCTTTTGTCCTGTGTTTTTTTTTTCATTTTTTTTTTCGCATTTCAATATTATTTAAAGTGTTGAGTTTTTAATGATTTTTTGTTGTTGTGTGATTGTTGTTATTTGAGAAAATCTTGAACTCATTCTTCAAATGTTATGTTGTTAAATAATTTAATAAACATAAAAATAGTTAGGCGTGATAATCTAATTGTTCTCATTGATGTCAAATGTATACTTTTACAATCTGTTTGGTTTCATGTGTATTTTGCATGTAATGTCCCTTTCTTTCTCTCTTTTTTCATTTTCTTAATTTTACTCATCAATCTAAAACAACTTTAATGATAAATAAAATTTCGTATTCTTTAAGAATTAAAAATTTTATAGACATTTCACTATCTTATCCTAAAGTTCTTTAGATATTATATACGACTATACAATGATTAACATAAGTGAATGAAAATTGAAGGTTTAATTACTCGTAAGGTACCATGTTTGGATCAAGGGTGTCAAATTGGTACCCCGCGAAAAAATGTGTCAATTTGGTATCCAAATAATTTTAAGTGCATCAATCAGGAGCATCCCGTTAGATTGTCATAAACGTCGTTAAAAATGTGGTGATGTGGCACTGCATAACGGATACGTGTCATTGAAAGAAGAAGATATGTACAAAAAAATAATTGTACACTGTTAAGTGTACATGGGTTATTTAATGAATGGTGAAGTGTAAATTTGCCCTAACTCTCTAATAGTTCCTTATCATCTTCTTCTTCCTCTCCATTTGGTTGCTGGTTCAGACCTGAAGAGGTGATTTCGTGGTGTGTGGTTCATAGCTTAAGAGGTGCTTTTCAATCAATTTTTCAATGTCTCGCAGTGAGAGTTGTGCGTTTTCCAATCTGCTATTTGTGGGTTTCATTTTCTATAACCAGCAAAGTGGTGGCAATGAAGAATCTAAAGGATGCAATTATTTCAAGTGGTTCAACGAAGACAATGGAGATGAAAGAGATGCAACCATAGGAAGACAAAGGAGAAAAATCTATGCTCTTGAAAAATCAGTTATGGTGTTTGAAAAAAGGATTAAGTTTTTAACAGGGGTTATATGTTTTCTGGTTTTTGTGAATGTAATATTGGTTTGTAAGTTGAACAAAATTTTTTGATTTGGTGTAAACTGGATGCAGTACAGTGGGTGTGGATGCAGTATAGTGGGTTTGAAAGTTTGTATTTACTTTATTTTATTTTATGTTATTGTAATGGATTTTTTATGAACATACCAAACCCTTAATGTTGTTTTGTAAAGGGGCTCAAATTGTCCAAAGGGCATTATTTCCAAGGGAACACTGTAACCACTGTTCTTATCACCTCCATTATCTGAGAGAATAGCTTGGTTGATAGAGTTG
>Ga0099822_1005739_pt1 | contig 16209 bp, 4 predicted proteins | sample CowpeawhiteBW_FD_76839 | JGI IMG/M metagenome (GOLD analysis project Ga0099822, IMG submission 76839) | Root nodule microbial communities of legume samples collected from California USA - Cow pea white BW | ecosystem: Host-associated > Plants > Roots > Nodule | place: USA: California | collected...
TATATATATATATATATATATATATATATATATATCCGTGTTCGACATGTATCGTGTCCGATACTTTAGGATACTTTAACGATATTTATCAATGAAGTATCTAATTTATAAAGTCATAGTACACTAAAAAAAAATCTTTGAATAATGACCAATTGTAGTGACAAAAAATAATTATTCACTATATAGTGACCAAATTGACAACTAAAATAGTTCCAAAAAATTATAATTGGTCTTTGGATTGATAATTAAAATAATTTCAATTATTAATTGGTTTTTAAATTGGTAACTAACATTAGCTACCAGGTTTTGGCTCCCCAAATAATTGGTCTTAGAAAATTTAGATTCACACATTAACAATCATATATTTATTATGTTTGTAAAAATTATTGTATACTTTTCAATATTCATATATCACGTATCGTAACTTTTAGTATTTTAAAAATAAACGTATTGATGTATCAGATACGTATCTGATACACTGATACACGTATCGTATCTGTGCATCATAACTACTTGAATATAATTTTAACGTTTTAAGCTAATTATTAATTGACTCATGCTCTCGCTACTAATGACTTGTATTTCCACCTTTCTTAGAGGTAATATAATTTATTAAATTATTTGATATAAATATAACATATATATAACGAAGAAATAAAATAACTAATAAAAAGAAGCAAAATATAAAAAGAAATGGAACCGTATTTTTTTTATACTATTATTCAATTATAAATTATTATTACACATTTAAAGATAATAATTTTAAAAATTAATAAATTTATTTTATATAATAATTTATAAGAAATATTTTCTCGTTTGTACATAATTTACTACTTTTAACCAGCTTTTTAAAATTATATCTGTAATTTATAAAGCTCAAATTTGATATTGCACTTTATAAAATTAAATTCAGTTTCTTTTGAATTAATTTAGTTACTATAATTTAAAAAAAAAATTAAAAAAAATTATTAATTTTGAGAGTATGTAATCATATATCTAGTTGTTAATAACGGAAGGTTACATAGGTTTGATATTTTCATTAAATATTTTTTATTTTATATATTATTTTAATTATTTTTACTTATAAAAATTTTCTCATTTTTTTTATCATGTAATAAGATGAAAACTTATGAATATTTATTTATTTATTTACATAAAAACGTATTGTTTATTAAATTTCTCTTATTTTTGTTGACTTATTTATAATCCTTCTTATAAAACACATTCCTTACATATGTTTTCAAGGCCAGAATATTAAATATACCAAGCTAAGTCATAAAAAAGACTTGTAATAGAAAAATAGGTCACGCTTAGGTTCGGGTTCAATAACAACTTACACTAACAACAACCTTGTATATCTACTCCATTCATTCAATTCAATGATATACTTTCATATACCTCTAGTACGTACTATGCTTTATGTGAAATCTTCAGAACACGTGTCACTAATTCTCTTATAAATACGAAGGTAAACATGACGTTGGAAGTTGTACAGAAAAAAAGAATATGAAAGATAAACAATATCCTTGTGGAATATGAAGATTTTCATAAACCAAAATTACATTTAACTCGTTATTAAAAATAAATAAAATAACATATAAAATTATTTCAAATGAAATAATGCAACATGAGTTTCAAATTCTCTAAAGAAGGGGCAAAGTCGCAATGCCTCAAAGGATTGACAAGTAATGAGATTTAAATTTTGAAGAACGATGTGTAACTTAACCTAACACTTAAAATTTCGACAGTAATGCTGCTGAAAAAGTTGAAATAAAATATTAATACCAAAAGTGATAGAATAGCTAGACCCATGCTGCTGCTGCAAAGGCACGATGACGAGTGGATTCTTTCTTCTTATATTTGTCCAAAAAAGACCTACATTGCTCTCATGCCTCTCTACTTTCTTTCTCCTTTGCACTAATGTACAAGCTATTCCTTTCCCAAAAGTCTTCCTAGAATATGACCTAACATGAAAAAACCCAATTATTAAAATGCCATAACTTTGCCAAAGAAGCATGCAAGAATCGAAGGTAAGGAACAAATTCACGTGGGGTTAATTAGTAACCATGACTCATCTATATCGGTATCTAATTAAACCTCAGATCAACCACCAAATAACATCCTCGTAATTATAACCATAATGGCACTCAGCAACAACGTGATAGGGGCCATCAACTTCGTCGCGGTGCTTCTCTCAATTCCGATCATTGCTGCAGGGATCTGGCTAACAACAGAGCCAGCAGATTCCTGCGTCAAAATCCTTCAATGGCCTGTCATAATCTTGGGGGTTCTCATACTTCTGGTGGCTCTGGCAGGGTTTGTAGGAGCCTTCTGGAGAATCCCTTCGCTTCTCGTCTTCTACCTCGTTGCCATGTTCCTCCTTATTGTCTTGCTTCTTAGCTTGGTCGTTTTCACCTATGCTGTCACCCTTAGAGGCCATGGCAACATTGAACCCAATCGTTCTTACTTGGAATATCGTATCGATGATTTCTCACTTTGGCTTCGCCGAAGAGTACGAAGCTCCAACAGATGGGACAACGTTAGAAGCTGTCTTATGTCGTCAAAGATATGTGCTGAGTTGGATCAACGCTACCGAACGGCGCAGGACTTCTTCAACGCACACCTAAACCCCATTCAGGTAATTAACTAAATAAACGAACTCTCATTTTCCAATGACATCCCAGTTCACTAATTCGTTGTAATTAAAGAACTAGTTAATTCAGTTATTAGTACTAAACCTTTTCTGAATTATACAGCAAGCATGATTTTCTGGGTTAAAATAGTTCCATATATATCCTCCATATATATCCTTGCCTTTTTGTAATTTTTTTCTTCTAATAGGACATTCAATTTTAACTTTAATTCTAATTCAATCGTGAAGTTTGATTTAATTGTATAAAATCAGTTTCTAAAATAAGATTTACACCTATTTATATATTATATATTAAGAAATTGTATTATTTTTAATTATGTGTAATTTTCAACACATCTCATATATAAGATTAAATATTAATGGGTAGTTCTACAGCGATTGATATGATAAACTTAATAAATGATAAATTTTGTTAGATAGATTTACATTTATGACTCTAATAACATGTTAAGAAGTGAATTTTAAGTCTAATTCAATCCTACAAAACTAATTTGTAAGATGAGATTGGTACTCATTCATATAAAATTGTCTTATCTCAACGTTGGATCTCTAACATAATTTCTCTAGAAACATGCAACTGCATAGTTTAAAGTTCGGTACCCTCGCATTTATATAGCATTAAACCGTTTATATTCCCCTCAAACACAATCTTCTTCACGAAGCATAGCAAGCTCTGAAGTAGCCATCTGGTTTTCTGATAAAAAGGAAAAACGAGAGAACGAAAAGGTTAAAAGAATAAATTAACGGGGATTCCTCAACCACGTGTTGTTCTTTCAGCTTTTGCCCCCTTGCATGTTATTCATGTTTGAGCTTTATTATTTTGCACTTTGATCTGATGCAGTCAGGGTGCTGCAAGCCCCCAACAAAATGTGGTTACACGTTTGTGAACCCAACGTATTGGATTAGCCCCATCAACATGGCAGAAGACATGGATTGCACGAAATGGAGCAACGACCAAGCACAACTTTGCTACAACTGTGACTCCTGCAAAGCTGGTTTGTTGGCAACCCTAAGGGTGGAGTGGAGAAGGGCCAATGTGATATTGATCGTTACTCTTGTTGCTTTAATTGCACTGTATTTGGTTGGCTGCTTTGCTTTTAGGAATACCAAAACGGATGACCTCTTTCGCAAATACAAGCAAGGTTACTCTTGATTCAGAACATCCAATATGTTTCATAATTTGAGGAAATCTTAGGGTTAGATAATGAACACTAAATGTTGATTGGGGTGGAGAGTGGAACTGGGTCATTTTGTGTTCTCTTAATTATTGGATTTTTTTTTTATTCTAGAGAAACGAAGAAATCCGTAAAATGTATTGATTTGTGTTATTTGCTTTGATGTTAAATTTTACAAGACTTTTGTTTTTCCATTTAACTTTTGAGTATGTTCAAGACACTATTGTCTCAACCATATCTCGAACCAAGAGCAATTGCACACAACATACAAAATACGGTCATCGACAACCTCTTAGGCCGCTTACTTTGCACTAAAGAATTTCTTAGTATATAGTATACAGCCATCAGCAACCCCCAAGACCGTTTACTCTGTATTAAAGAATCCCTTAGTATATAATATACGGCCATCAGCAACCCCCTAGGCTGCTTACTCTGTACTAAGGAATCCCTTAGTATATAGCATACGACCATCAACAACACTTTTAGGCCGCTTACTTTGTACTAAGGAATCTCTTAATACAGAGTAAGCGGCCATCAACGACACTCTTAAACCGCTTACTCTGTACTAAGGAATCTCTTAGTACAGAGTAAGCAACCAATAACGATCCTCTTAGGCCACCTACTATGTACTAACGAAGTCCTTAGTATAGAGTAAGCGACCCCACATCCAATTATAACTACTCAAGTGACTAGGCAACCCATGAAGTACCCAACAACTCAAACCCACATGACCGCTTACTGGGTATTGCATACTCAGAATACCCCATGGAGTATGCGGTATTTGGCATTATCAACTCAGTCGTCTACCAGTAATTATCGAGGGATCCCCTGATAATTTCACCAATTGTCACTGGATCCAGAAGCAGTTAAAAGAGGTATTTGGACCTAAAAGCCCATTTCCCATTCTAGGTAAGACTCACAGGTAAAAAAGATATAAATAACACATTGTTCTATGCCTGCAAAAGATACTCTGATTATGCATTAAAATATTCTTTGAATCCTTGACATCACCAGTACTAACTTAAGTATCAGAGTATCTTTTGCAGGCACCCCTGCACCGTCCTCAAAGAATCATTGAAACAATAAAAGATCAGCCAACAACTAGATACTAGGACATTAAGTAAATTTAGAAAGTACGTCTTGGTCTCATAATAACAACTATAAAGGAAAGGATTATAGTAGGATTAAATTAGATAACTATATTATAGAAGGATTAGAGCTGAACAAAGTTAAGCCTACAGTTTCAATAAACTTATAACGCAAATGATATATTAGAGATAGACCAAAACAAACATTAAGTCAAACTAGTACATTGACATTACACTCACATCCAATTAAGTTATAGTGATATATGCTCTATTTAGAAAAAGGTATCTCGTGCTTACATTTTCAATCAACTGATTTTGCTCTTCATGTACCTCCAACTTTATAGCTTCCCTAGGAGACCAAAGGACCACACATGTAGGGACATTCTCCTACAAAACCTTAAAAACTTATATGAACATAATCACTTTTTCTTTTCTCACTTATCAATAACCATGATTGATTATCCTTCTTCAAGAACTCTTGATTGTCTGCTTTTTCTTTTATTGTTCTTAACTAGTTGTGCAAATGCATGAAGGAATTCTAGTAAATATAAACAAATGACATGTTAAAGAAACAAAGGAATTTTGAATTGTTGGATAAGGGTGGATTGCCCATGTACATACTATTTAAAAGTTTATCAAGTTATAGATAACAATAATTGCACTCTAATTATAAGTTATAGATTTTGGTCTACTAATAAGCATTCATTTCAATATTTAATATTAGAGCTAAAGTCACAAATTTCTTTCTAAGAAGGTCGTTAATTGTTAAGATGAATATCATTACATGTGACATTAATATGTGTGGATAAGAAAATGTGTATTAATCCAACATTTTATTTTATTATTAACACTATTAAAAAATAAGGTAAGTCAAACTTCTAAGTTGACAATGACAAATTTGTAAACGTTTATTAATTTTTTTAATCCGATAATTAAATAACTAACATGGAAAATTATTTAAAATAACCAAGGAAAATTCGCCCCTTTATCTTGTCCTTGTGAATAAACTAATTAACATCCCTATTACATACTTCTACTTTCAATGTTCACAGTCATGGAGCTTCCCTCAGAGGTATATTTGTGTCGATGCCTCTCACTTGTTGCTAATTGGAGGCTTAAGCAAACTCTTTCACGTCATTACATGTTAAAGACCAATAACTTAAAATTGAATGAGTGACTCTTGTTTAATGAGCATAACAATAACTGTTTGAATGGATTTAAAAAAATAAATCTTTGATAATAACCGAAAGACATGCACATTAATAAATACTCTTTCTAAAATGTCTCAAATAACCAATATAAAAGGTTTTTCTTAAGGAGTTTGTATAATTATCAATGTATAAATATTACAATCATGAAATTATTAAGATAATTTAGTTGTGGTAAAGCCATAAAATAATAACTAATTAATTATATGTGAATATGGTTAGATTTGCTTCCTAATTAACTAATAGTAAACTATTGTAATTGAACCAAAACATTTATGCGGCTTATTAGTAATCAAGTCAAATATTTTGATGTTATTAAAATATGTACTGATAAAATCTTATATCTCGTAAGTAATTAATAATGTTATAGGACTGTTGAAATGTCAAATAATAGTTAATCATATAAGAAAATTAATCATATTTGCGATTAAATGTGTAATTTGAAATATAGATAACCATTACGCCCCCACTATATCCGTATTGTTTTTGTCTTAAGCAGCGGTTTGGAGGCAAACTAGTCCGGTTTGAGTCTACATTTTTTATTGAGATTTTTTAGTGTTATCTTATATGCATTAAAACTATACTGACGATAGAATATTATAATTTTTTTAATATATTTTAAAATATCAAAATTACTGTAAATCAATATATTTTAAAGATATAATAAAAAGAAATAGCGTAAAACAAATCAGATGAAATCCAAATTTATCTTTAAAGACACAATAAAAAAAACAGCATAAAATATCCCGATAAAAATCCAAATTCATCCCGTGTACTGGTTTTGAGTAGCTCCAATGACAGATCATATCAATCGAACATTAAACAACTAGATAAATTCTCACCCCATCAAAAACTTCCAAAAAATACTTTCCGTAGAAGTAGGGGATGTTTGACTTCTAAAAAGAAAATTCCAAAATTATTTATTCCCAGAAAATAAATTCTAGAAATGATGGGTACAAGAAGAAAATGATAGGGGTGCAGAAACTAGTTTCCAATTCGGTTTTGAGGAAAATCTTGTTATTGAGAATAGTTACCAGTTCTAGCTGGTCATGAGCCCATACTAGTTTTTGTCAAAGCCCAACCCACTTTATTTAAATGAAAACTAAGGCTGCCAAATCAGTTGGTACAGTCCTTTTTAATGGTCTTATATATGAAATTACCTACATATTGCCTAATAATCGATATTTCCTTTTACAAAATAAATAAAAAGTAAAAATGAACATTAAAGAAAAATGAAATATATTCTTGGTAATTGTAATTTATTTTAAAAAACTTACATTCTTTAGACTAAATTATATATATATATATATATATATATATATATATATATATTTACATTACTTTTATAAAATAAACAATGTAGTTTTCTATGGGTAAATCCGTCGGACGAGACAAGTTACGTTTTGTAACTCATTTTCTATGGACGAAACGGGACTAAATAATTAGACTTGTCCATTTTGAAATTTCTTGTTAAAAAATTAGTGACAGCTAAAGAAAAAAGGGAAGAATTTTACTCATAACACTTTAAATTTTTCTCCTTTTTCATGGGTAATTCCATTTCGCTCGTTTTTCACCTTTTGTTATCATTTTTATATTTTGAAAATCAGTTTTGGGAATACATAAAATAATTTTGTACATTAATTTTCAACTTTGGAGAAGTGTGAAGAAGGGGGAAATAGAACAATATTATCCAAAATATTTAATATGTGTTGACCAAAGGAACTGTGCTATTGGCCTCATCACATGAAAACTCAGGTCACTGTATCCTTTCCCTGTCTAATTATTTCACTATATTTGTACATTTCTCTATTCTAAGCACAACATTTCCCTGAAAAACCAGCGAAATGTGACATGTAATTAAATTTTGTGTAGGCACAATTAATGAATGAATTAGTATCAAATTAATTAAAGTTATTTAAATAAAAAATTGTGATTAGTAACAAAAAAATTAATGAGTGTGAGTACATATGTTGAGTTTCGCTTTTCCCTGACAAAAGAGCGACATAAATGATGTGAATAGGAATGCTAAACCACACAACTTAACATGGAAATCAGATACAAGTCATTTCTAAAGTTTCAAGTGGAGACACCAAAAAATGAAACCTCTCGGGAACCCTTTTCTATTTCACGCGTAAGTGTGTGAACTTGTCGTGGCCCTACAAAATTTAGGTTCAACAATCCCATGGTCACTTCAAGTCATGTGGGACACTCACTAAACTTTAAGACACCAAAACAAAATTTAAATGCTTTGTTTAAGTCTCTTGATTGAAGGGATACGCGTAAATTGTCCCATGAATCACATGGTTGGAAGGTTGGAAGGTTGAAAGGAAAATTGTAGGACGTGTGGTAGGGTGAGAGCCCTAAAAGTGGATGATGATTATTGGAATCTTAGTGGCGTGGCCCGTGGGAAGGACCTTGACAAGTATCTAAACAAAGCAACAAAAACAAATCATTCATTGATATATATATTGAAGAGAGTTGACTCGAAGCCATAGCCCACACTTTCCTTCTTCTCTTACGTTACGTTAACTAGGTTAGAATAATTGTGCCTGTGACCTCATCATCCCATTAATTAACCAATGACTTGAACATGCCACTCTCGCATTGCCTTAGAGGTCATCTTCAACTCTCATTGTTTGTTTTTGAGTACGACAAAACCTTCCACGTCCACTCTGCAACATATATATCTGCATATTATTTTCTTTGGTTCCAACTTTTATTAGAAAAATACTAAGAAACTAAGCCTATGTCGTATTTTTAGTTTCGATTAACAATTGTTTGTATAAAGGTGAAGTCAAAAGGTTTGAAGAAGGTAATGTTGAAAGTGTATTAGGGCAACGATATTTTGGTTTGGTTGATGGTTGGAAACAGTGAAAGGTTTATTTGTGGAACTGTGTTATCCTTATGGAAGAAAGTGGAAATGCGAGAAAGGAATCACTGTGTTATAAATTGACTCATGCGTTGTCAATTGTCAAATTAGCAACTTGTAGAGGCGATGTCATCATCTTTGTCTCTCTATTTCCCTATATATGCCAAGCAATTGTGACTCCCAATAATATAGGTGTAGCTATAACTAGTTATGATTTTTTATTTTTTTTTCTGTTGTAGTCCCTACTTCTTTTATAGGCAGATTATCATATTAAATTCCTCTGCCGGCAAATTATTAAAATTTTCGAGATAAAATCAGAATTTGTGGCTGTTAACATAAATAAAATTTCTTCAAGTGTGGTTCAACATTATTTTTAAGAACTTACTTTTACTTGTACATAAAATCAGTAGGACAATTATCCTTTTGAATTTTTTTATATTTGTTTCCTTTTAGTTTTTCTACTCCTAATTAAGCAATCTGGATAGAAATAACACTAGAATAGACCCACACCAACTTAATCTCTACATAAAACAAATTAAATTTATACATACGATAAACCAATTATAGTATAATTATACTAAACAACATTTAAAACAATATATTATCTAAATAACACATAATAATTCAGGTAATAACAAAAATATTATCATATAATTTTTTTAAAATGCATTACAATAGTTGAAAAGAGGAATGCAATCCTAGGAGTGTGCTTGAGCAACAACAATGTTTGAAGCAATACAACTACACAAAAGCATAGAAACAATGTGTGGGGTCACAATGGCAAAAATAGTTAAACACAAACAAGGGTTTAGGGTTATGCGAGTGGAGAAAAACAATTGAAAGAGGAAGAAAATGAGAAGGAATGATACAAAAACTTGAAAGGAAGGCAATGGGGTGATACCAAACAAAAGTAAGGAGAAGAAGAGAGAAAAGCTTGTCTTTCGTGGCGAAGGAGGAAAAGTTTGCATTAACAGCAATGGGAGACAATAGTGACTTTCACGAGCAAAGTAAAAATTTAGGTTAAACTATTTAAGGGTAGTATAGACTACAATTTATTCAACTTTTTATGACAAATATGTTTACATACTTGTTGCACAATCCAACCACTATTTTATTCAAATCAAACCAGTTTCAACACTGTGTATATCAAATTTCTATGGATACGAAATTTATTGTATCGCAAACTATTTAGTATGCTTGTTATAAAATAAATTGCATTGAAACATCAATAGATCTATAACGGATATAGAAAGATTTTTTTAACCAATATAAAAAGTCTTTCTTGCAATAGTCCATGACTCAATTATTTTTAATCATGTCTTAATTGTGTTTATCAAGTATACCTCAGTTGTATGAGTCTATTTTTCTCTCGGTGAAGTTTTTTTTTAGTTATAGTCATTATTGTCGGTCAATCATAATGCAATGACATTAATGGGGTTAGTTGATTCTCGACGATTTATCATAATAAATTAAATTTTTTATTTTCACACAATATTATAATTACATGTACATAATAACACGATCAATATTTGTTCTTGAGCGGGATTGAGAACTTCCTTTAAAAACTTATCAGTGTTATGTCTCACAAGCCCTATAGGCCTATACCAAGGTTAAACAACTAGTAAAAGTTTAACTAAACACGAGATAAGAAAAAAATGGGAAATCAAAGATATTTATGGACTAGAGAAAACACTCGTTATAGAGAACTCAAACAGGATCAACATGATTAAATGATCTCCACTCACACACAAACTAGAGCAAAGTTATGAGAATAAAAGAGAGTAATGTTCCACCACAAAGACATTCGCTTACAAGACAAGTACTATGGAAAGCAATATTGCAAAAAGTAGAAATTAAGGTAATCTAATGATATAACAAAAAAATGGGTAAGAAAATGTACAAATAAAACATTTATAAACGAAAAATTAAATAAAATAAAAAGATCTTGACATTTAATACGTAATGCAGGTCACAATGCATGCACATCAGAATATACAATATCTCAATTTTATGTTCAATCATTTTGTAGGCAATATATCTAGAAAGTTTAAAACAAATTGTAACATCCCAATTAAATAGATAAATTCAATTTAATAACACGCCACATACATAAATATCCAGAGAGCACAGAAATGTGGATATGAAGGTACAGAGTACCCCAAACCTATTCATAACAAAAGAAAAAGGGCACCACACTGCCTAACATAAATACAATAGTTCTAAAGGTAGTATAAGATCCTGTCCAGGACAAGAGAATCGTAAACTATTAAATCTCCTTCAGCTGTAGGCTCCATAGTGAGCCCATTACCCGTCCATAACCATCAAGCTGCAGCATCTCTACTATCATTACCACTGTCAGGGGTTCTCACATCTGCTCACATCAATAAAATTGATGATCATTGCAATGGAGAAAGCCACACACAACATACAAGTAAGCGAAAGGGTAAGCTAGTGTAAAAGATCCTTATATCATAACACTCAACATGTAAGTTCAAAATCAAACATAAATGGCAGACATCCACACATGCTATACCCAAACCACTTGAGACTCTTAGACTTGACTATCTGGATACGTACAATGAGGCACCACCACAAGATTGTGGAATTACATCCTAGCAGTGAGGCATCACCACGAGGCCTTCGCGGAATTACATCCTTACATGAGGCACCACCACAAGGCCTTCGTGGAATTACATCCTCGCCTTGAGGCACCACCACATTACCCTCGTGGAATTACGTCCTGATATTGAGGCACCATCATGAACTCTCACCTCAAAGTTCATGGAATTAAGTCTAATAGATGAGGCACCACCATGGACTCCCCCTAGGAGGGCCCACATAATTATATCCATATGATGAGGCACCACCACGAGCCCCCGCTACAAGGGTCATGGGATTACGTCCTACTCAAACCTTACTCATACCTTATCAATCAATCATGAAGTTCCTATGCATACCATTAACATGTCATTTAGTATAAATACCAACCATCAATCCTATCTCATGCCAAGCTCATTACCAACTTATTAGTTCTCACCCATAACATACATAGTACATGCATATTCACTCCCTTTATATAATAAATCAGTGAATCAACCAATCAAACAACCAACAACATTCATGAAATGAAGCACGGCAGGAACCCAAGCTAGGTCTCGCTTAAGCTGGGAGCCTTCGCTCAGGCAAGAGGAGTGCTCTCGCTCAAGCTACTTAGGCGAGATTGCAACAGTATCCCTGAAAGTTTCGCGAGCTCTCGCTTAGGCGAGGCTGCCTCGCCTGAGCGAGACAGTTTGTCGCTCAAAAACACAGCCCCTCGCCTGGGCGAGCGCTCGAGCAGAAAATTGGGCGAGTTCCTGCTAATCTCGCCTAGCGAGACAGGCTCGCTCGGGCGAGAAGACCAAAACCCTCCAGTGTTCGCGTAGGCACAGTCAGGTATTCGAATCAAACAAGGTTTAAACAGTTTTCCACTCCATTATAACAGTAACCAAGCATTTCCAAACAATGAACAGAACCAAAACCCTAGAAAATCGAATAAAACAACGAGTCCTAGCTTCCCTTACTTGGAACTAGCTAGAAAGAGAGTTCAACTTCAACAGCGGGACATAACAATTCCAGGAATAGATGAACGAGCTAGAAAAGAAAAGTGGAACGAGTCTTAACACAAGCTCACAACGAAACCCTAGCTAGAAAAATGAACATACGAACGGAAAAGGGATGTATGAGTCGTAGAGTACTTACACGAATCAAGAAGATGAACTGAGCTCACTAGATCGAGATATGGGTTAAACCCTAGCAAAGCTCTGGGGAAGAAGATAGGGAACTTGACGGTTGCGTTTTTTTGGGGAAGAAGATAAGACATACTTAGGGTTTGGTTTCCTTTTTGGGCCAGCCCTAGGCCCAACTAACTTTGGGGCAACCCTTAAAAATTAAGGCAGCAGAAAAACAGGACCTTACACAAATGAATCATGAATAAATTTATAGGAGAGATCAAACATCCTCGATCAAAATTCTTAAGACAATAAATTTGTGTAGTTTTTCTTCTTACATATTATTAACTTTCGTATGTAAGATTTAACCTCATATTTAAATTTTTAAACATCTTTAAAATTTTGAGTTCCTTCCACCTGAATAAACTTCCTTTCAAAGGAAAACATTGACCATGATACTTAAAAAGGTAATTATTAATTATAGCAATATTTACCATAATAGAATATACTTGCCCAAAATCCTAGTAGAAAGACTTTTGATAATATATATTGTCCTTTCAAAACAGGTTACCAAGGCAAATTTATATTAACTTTGGTGTGTAGAAAAGCAAACTCATAACCTTAATTCGTATCAGTGTTGGTCCTTGTGAAAATAATAATTATAAAAAATAATATAAAAAATAATTGCATATAGCATGATTAATTTTGGTAACTATTTTTTCGTATACATTATTTTTTTTATCTTTTTTTTAACATTGTACCTATATTAGGTTAATTAATTTTTTAATTCTTATAAATTAAAAGATATTCAATAATAAAAAATTTAAAGTATTTTATTTTATAATTAAAACAATTAGTAAGAATTTTTTTTTGTAACTATTTTTCTATACATATTTCATCACACTTTTACTTTTATGTTTTTAGTAATTACATTTTATTGTAACAATAGATAAATAAAACATTTTAATTGAATTCATTTACTTTTATTATCATAGAAATATATAAACATAAATATTTTATATCAACGTTAATAAAAATAAATGACACTACCGAACATAAATATATCATTATTTTATTTTGAGCAGCACAGCAAGGAAGCGGCCTAGACAGAATTTTACTAGAAATGTTTGATACATAACTTGCTTACAAATAATAAATTTATATATTAAGATTTGTATTTAGATTTTTTTTATATAGAATATCGGTGAAAAATAGGCACCAAATAACTCTATATATTTTAAAAAGTTAACGAGAAAACAATTAAACAATAAATAAAAAGAGGGCTTGTAGTGTGGTATAATATTCTATATAAAGGATTTAGAGAATTTAAATAAAATTATGAAAAAAGTAATTAAAAAAATGAAAATATATACACCAAAACAATTACTATAAATTACCATTTGTTATTATATCATCAATGACTTTTTAATGGTGTACTTTATGCTTTTAAAGCAGGGAAAGTGATAGTGTGCAAACATGATGATATATATGAGTACAATCATTAGGCAGATATTGGTTCACAATAATTTTCTATGATAACCTTTAACCATATTTGTATACATTTTCTTTCTAAAGTTGATCATATCAATATCTTTCTTTTATAAAAATCAATTGACACTTATATTAAAATTCACTTAAGAACAATAAAAATGACCTATATTATTCAAAACTTATCTGTAAAGCTTTTTCATTCATACAAAAGAATCTTGCCTACCCAATATTTTTGGATAAAGTTTACATTAACATAACACCAAGACCCATATTCATTTTTGCATAATAAAAGAAAATGGAGAGGGAGAAGGGGACATACAGAATTTTTGGGTTAGGTTTTCCTAGACTTATAAACTTTTTTAATGCTACATTTATAGCTTGATTTTTGCATTCATTTTGTTTTACTATTTTGTACTTATCCTCCAAGCCAACATCAGCATTAAGTAACAACCACAATAACTAAAAAAACATTTTATATTTATTCTATTGACAACTATTAACAATTAAATATTTTCATTCAATCCAATTAGAACATCAGTTTTTGGTACCTTAGTCTAAACCTATTGCCATTAAAGGTCCTGAAAAGTATAACTTTTTTCCTATTGAAATATTCATCATCGTTTTATCATTTTTTTATATAGTTGGTTGATCTAAACTCTAATCAATTTATTGGAGAACTGATTATTCATGAGCATATCTATCAACTTGCAGAACTTTTCTTCAGTGCAAACTGCACTCAGCATTATTTTCAGTTCTGATCCATTCCGCAAGCGTGAGCGTGGGGTACAGAATAAGTACTTGGAAGCCTTTTGATCTTACAAGAAAGAAAAATCGAGAAAAAGACAATAAATTTATGATTTTTTGTCTTGATACGGTGTTTAAATTTTATTTAATGTATAATTTAGACTTATATTTAGATTCTCAACCATAATTAATATATTTAACTTTTTTTTTCTAATATATTAAAAGATTTCACTCAAAATTCAGACAAATCAACATTCATTTATGGGAATGGTAAAAATGAAACGATAATGTTCAAAGTTCAATAGTTATATAGGTTTTATGTCCTTAACAATATACCAAATTTTCGATTTTTGTCCTTGGAAAAATATGTTTATGATTTCTGAATATCCAAACTACCCTTTCCTCTCTTTTCTTTTTCTTTTTTTATCGTTTTCTGTTAGTGAAAAACCTGACTTCATCGTAACTATTTTCGTAATGACAACATGGGATGGAAGAGTTACTTATGTACTTTTGTATCAGAACAAAAAAAAAAACAGCAATTTTGGACCTTACAAGAACCATAACGACAAAATACAAGAACAAAAATGAAAAACTGAATATACCCAAGAAAACATATCTAAAAACACAACATATTTTTCATCAGCATATGAAACCTCTCCATGAAATTTTTTGCTCCTTGCTCTAAAAAGCCGATCATAACAGAAACAAAAATCTTAAATTAAGTATTGATGTGAAGTCTTAAACTGGTTTGAGAAGTTTGTGGAGGCTGAAATGGCGATTGCTAAGAGTTTTGTGGAAGCGTAGCTAACATTAATTAAGTATTGGATATATATTGTGACGACAAAAGTTGTGAAAGCAACAGTAACGAGTGGAAGTGTTGTTTGAGTTGCGTGCTTGAATTTGCTTGAATGATTTTATGTTTTGGGGCCAATGTGTCACCAAAGAGTTGTTGGGCCAAGCAAATGCATGATAGTTACTCGCCTTCTTATCCACTTCAGTTTACATTTTCTTTCTTTATCCATTCTAAACTTCTTTCAACTACTTTGTTTCCTTGCAAATATATAAATTAATTATTCTCTACTATCCCAAGAAACAAGTTATGTCCACATCTCCATTTTTTCACAAAAAAAAAAAAAAAAAAATTTTTTTTAAAAATAATTAAAAAAATTAAAAAAAAAAAAAAAATATAAAACAATATTAAAAATAAAAAAAAAAAAGAAAATAAATATAGAAAAAAATTTTATTTAGAAAAAAAAATATAAAAATTAAAAATA
>Ga0099822_1005743_pt1 | contig 16198 bp, 10 predicted proteins | sample CowpeawhiteBW_FD_76839 | JGI IMG/M metagenome (GOLD analysis project Ga0099822, IMG submission 76839) | Root nodule microbial communities of legume samples collected from California USA - Cow pea white BW | ecosystem: Host-associated > Plants > Roots > Nodule | place: USA: California | collected...
TAAATATTTTATATATATATATATATATATATATATATATATATATATATATATATATATATATATATATATATATATATATATATATATATATTTTCAATCACTGTATGGTTACATAGGTATGAAACTCAAAACCTATATCGACAGAATTTATTACTGTATGGTCTATTTTCTAGTTGAAAACGAATGGTCTATTTTCCGATGAAGGAATATTTATTATTAATGGTCCTAAAGTTTACGAATACTTTTGTGTAAAGTTGTTGTAAATATCTCGAAACCAGTTTAATTTCATCAGAGACTGAAAATTTTAAAACATATAAATAGCTTTTACAAGTACTACAAACCTTTTTATCTTTTGCACAAGATAATTTTAACTAATTTATACTTTTAATCCTTCCGTCCATTAATTTTTTAAATTAATATTAACAATTTATTTTTAATAAATGAATTATACAATTCATTATTTAATATGTTTTTCATAGAATATCTATGGCCTTTAATGTCCTTTTTTTAGTTGGCTTTATTAAAAGTAGCTCTATCCACTGTAACTTTGGTATAAATAAGATATCGTTTGATAATCATAATTGATAGAAACAAGTGATGGACATCAAAGTAAGAGAATAAAGGATATGTTACGAAAAGATGAAGCAAACTAATATGCAATAATGCAATTTGTTAAAAAAATTATAACGTTTTTTTTTTTATAAATATCAAGATAAAATAATAAAATTCTATTTTTCTTCCTTAAATTTTCTCTCATCCACGGAAATAATAGGAAGAAAAAAATATTTTGATGTGTTTTTAAAAAGAAAAAAAAGTGTATAATAATAAAAACTAAGCATTAAAATGAAGTTTTCATGTGAGATTTGTCTTCTCACGTGATCACATTTTAATATTTTGATTAAATTAATAAAATCTTTTTGCCATGTTTTATTAATTGTTATTCATGTTGTTTATTTTCTTTGATAGATCATGGTAGTACTGGTTTAATATAAATTAATTGATATTGACCAACTTTGTCATATCATTTAACAGATTTCATCATTGTGAATTTATGCATATTTGCATTCTTTTAAGAAGATAAAGAGATGATTTGAGCATTTTATTTGTGAATAAGACAAAAATTACAATGTTCAAAACTCTCTCATTGTCACACTATACAATAATATCTTCTACTTATGGTCAAAGTTCATCAATTAAATTCATATAACTGCATTATATATTAATTTTATGTAGTAGACAAAGCTAGAACATTTTCTAGCTTGGATATCCAACTTATTGTCTTATCAACAAGTCTAAACACATAATCAATAATTTTTTTTTTCAAAAGCACCTAAAAGATATGAATTCACATAATTTCTCAACCAATTTTTATCTTTTAAGACATAATGTAACACCTAAGATTCCTTTGATTAAGAATCCTTTTAATGACCCTCGAATATTTTTCACTAGAATTTTTGTCATAAATATACTAACCATTTTCATTACTTATATAAGGTTTGGTCTTATATAACTATTGACACATACAATATTTAAGACATTTTCATCCCCTCTCTTTCATTACTGAAATTCATACTTGAAAATAACTTATAACTAATAAGATGTAAGGTAGACATTTTCTTATAATTTTGTATGATAAACTATAATAATATTTAATTGTAAGTAATTATTATGAGAAAGTCAAACATTCTTATATTTTCCATCTTGAAGACTTTACATGCCCAAAATCCCAAGTCTTTTGATAAAACTTCATAGTATGTTGTGTCTTCAATTATTAGATTTTTGAACTTTGTTTGAGCTTACTCCAACATGACATCAACAAACAATAACATTTGTATAAAATCATTATTATCAAATCTACTGCAACAATTTTGGTTTAATCGAGAATAATAATAAAGAATCCAAAACTCTTTCACCAACACATGAAGTGAGGCAACGTGGGTTGACCCGATCCATTTAGACCTAACTTGCACTTGGTCCGCAAAATGTGGGTCGGACTAGCCTGTCCCACATTTTCAACACGGGCTAAAAAATGGCAGTCCCTGCATAATTGTGGGCCAACCCGCCTATTTTTTATGTTTTTAAAAAATTATAATAAAGCTTTCAATGTTCAACAAATTGGTAAACTTTAACAAGTTCATAAAATTAAGCGATGATTTTGAGAAGTTGGATGATAAATTGATAATTCAACATTTTCATCATATTCATATTCGTACTTTGACATACACGGTGTATTCTTCAAATTTTAACACATTCAAAAATACATAATACTTATTTTTTTTCAGTTATACAAGAATTTGGAATATTCATATAAAAGTTCATAACGAAAATAACTAATATACACAAGTGCAAATATTTTTATTTATACGTGTCAGCCCGCTCGAGCTGTGGGATTTTACAGACTGGACTTTTACTGGTTAGTGGGCTCAATATCCTAACCCGTCCGCATTTTTTTGGTGAGAACGAAGTTTTCTTTCTTTATGTATTTTTTTTGTATTTCTTTTTCTTCTTTTTCATTTAAGAAAAAGTAAAATGAGCTTTGAAAAAAAAAAGATTTGAATACAATAACATTTCAGAATTTAACTCCTTGTAAACCAAATTCTGATATATAAAAAGACGTAATATTTTATATAAATATTTGAATAATATGACTCATTTTTATATCTATGTGTACTATTTGGGTGGAAATCACAGTCCCATGCAGTACAATACCTTTTAAAGGCATGAAGAGGTTTTTTTTTTTTCTGCATTAATGTATTGGGGATTGTCAGGTTTTAGGTTTTTTTTTTTTTTTTTTAATTGTGTTAAAATTTTTTTTTTTTTTTTTTTTTTATTTTTTTTTGTATTTTTTTGTTTTAGTTTTTTTTTTTTTTTTTGTAATTGTGTCAAAACTTCTTTTCTCATGATCTTAGCATTTCTTGTGTTGGTTTCACACACTTCTGGCCAACGCTATTCTTTTTCCCTGTAAGAGAGTTAGTTCCAAAATATCATATCAGACAAATATGTCAACTTTAATAACAATATCAACTTTATACGAAAATTTTATGATTAAATATTTGTTCGTAGCAAACCATCATGCCACAATAGTTTTTCATATTTACTCATAACAAATTTAGAATATTTTTTTTTTTAACTTTTATCATATGTTGAATGAAATTCAAAAATATTGATGCTAACGTGAAAACACACGTAGATGAAATGGGCCATTAACACTTTCATACTTTTTTTTATTCTTCGTGAATTTCTTTTTGCAGCCCTATGATCTTCGTCTGCACTCCCATAAGTTCTAAAAATTTTAATCTATTCTTTGGTTTAAAGTTTTTTTTTTCTTTTTCAAATTGTACGATCTAAAAATCTTCCAAATTATGCACTTTAGATTTTAGAAAAAAAGTATATTAAATTATACAATATAGAACAGTAATTTAAAAATTAATCTAACTTTAAGTTTGAATAATTTAGAAATCAATATAATATTTTAAATTACATAATTTAAAAGCTCCCCTTTTACATAAAAGGAAAACTTCCAAATTGTTAAACCTGAAATACCTAATTTAATTTCAGATTCCACGATCTAGAACTTATCTATTGCATAAAAGGAAAACTTTTAAGGGGCACTTTTGATTTAACAATACAAAAGTCATTTTTTATAAAATAATAAGATGCGAAGGTGATAATATCATCAGTTTTTTTAAGGATGATTTACATCTTAAAAGAATATAATATAGAAAAATTAATATTTTCAATCCCAACCCAAAATCCATCACAAAGTAATACAATACTAATAAGAAGACATTTAGAACACTCTATTTATAAGAGTTTTTTTTTAATAAATTAAAATCAATTTATGTATTAGTTAAATTATTTTTTCAAAAGGTTAATGTAAAATATCTTTTACCAATTTTGTTATATACAATTTTTTTTAGTTTATATGAGTTTTTTTTTTCTTTTATAAGTATTTGTAAAGAAAATTATTCGAACAAATCAAATCAGGAAATAAACAGGTAAATGAGATATTTCCAAAATCAAAAACAGTGTTTTGATCTAAACATAAACTTTGTTTTAATTTATTATTATTTCATTTGTTTCTTATGTTAATCTTAATATTTCTGTGTTTTTTTTATTAGTGAAATGGAGGGAAAAGGGAAGAATAAGAAAGTATAGAAAATCAAACAGAGGAAAAAAAAGGTGTGATTTGAATAAATAAAATAAGTAGAATATCCCTTCTGTATTTATTTGGATGAGTGAAAAAGATTTATATGAAAATTATTTTATAATAATCAACAAAATTAATTTGTTTATAAAAGATAAAAAAAAATCTCATGTCATACCAATTCGAATAAAAATATATTCTGATAAATTCTACAAAAATAACTTTGCTCTTTTTTCTTCTTCAAAGAAACACGTGGTAAAGTTCTAGTATCTCTATCGTAATTCTCTTTCATTTTATTTTACTTTATAAAAAGTAATAACACCTACCTATACATTTTCTCAATGCCTTCTATAACATGTTTGATTTTCACATTTTCTATATTAATGTTAACACACAACATTTTATATCTCATATCGAGATTCTTTTATCTTTATTATTAGACATACGAAGACTCTAGTTTCTTTTGTCTTCTTTTCATGTTTTAACGTGTATTTTTAAGTTAAATGCATGTATTGCAAGAAATTTCGCACACACTCTAAATATGAAAGGAATAAACTATTTTAATTTTAAAAGTGTATAATATTGTCAATTATGCTAGTTCAAAAAAAAATGTATTGGATAAAAGTTGAAACAAAAACAACTATTTCTAATATAAAAGGAAGAGAAAATACTTTTACAGATAATTTCGGTATGGTGGACAAAAAAAAATATAGTAAGCAGAGTCAATGCAAAGGCTATAAATAAAAAAGAAACTAAACAAACTAAAAAGTTATAAACAAACTATACTATCTAACTAGCTTAATTAATAGTCCCTTTCAAGAAGAAAGGAAGATGTTGTTGATGTTCATCTTGAAGATAATAGAAGTGGAACTCGTTTTAAGCAATTTGTGAATACATCAACAATTTGAGGGTGTTTTCAAACATTAACAAGTCTAAGAACTCCTTTTTCAATTTATTCTATGATAAAATGAATATCAATCTCAAGTGTTTTTGTTCTTTTGATGTATGAGGGATTGTTTATTGTCGCAATAAACTATTGCAAAAGAATTATGAATATGAAAATCAATCAATAGATTTATTAACCAAATAATCTTAGTGGAAACATAAGCTAAAGCTCTATACTTGGTTTTTGTAGAGGATTTGCTAATAGTCTTTTGATGTTTTGCTTTCCATGAGATTAAAGAATTTTCTAAGAAAATACAAAAATCACTTGTGGAACACCTCCTATAAAGACATTACCCCTAGTCTGCATCCACATAGGCATGAAGATTGGTATCATCTATAGCTTTGAACAAAACACCTAATGTGCTTAAGATATCAAAGCATAATAATGGTATCCTCCATGTGGGCATAGTGAGGGTTAGATATACATTGTCTTAATTTATGAACAAAGTAACATATATCATGATAACAAAATGGTTAAATATAATAAACGTCTTATATGACGTTTGTATATACCAGGGTCAACAAGAGGAGTGTCTGGATCATTGTGCAAATTAATATTAGGGAGCATGGATTATGGTTTACGAGCAACCATGCTACAATCTTCAAGGAAAAATAGAATGTAATGATATTGACACATGAAAATGCTAGTTTTGGATTTTGAAAACTCAAGGCCAAGGAAAAGTTTTAAGTCCCCAACATCTTTTAAGTTGAAAATGTTTTGAAGATCATTTTTAACATGAATAATATCTATATTAGGACCAACAATAATAATATCATCAACATTAACAAGAATAGAAACAAAATTAACATTAACTCCTTTTGTAAAATGAGAAAATCATGTTTAGATTGGCGGAAACCAAAAGAGAGAAAAGAATCACGAAATTTATGGAAGTATCTTTTTTAGGCTTGTTTTAAAAAAAAAAAAAATATATATATATATATATATAGAGAGAGAGAGAGAGAGAGAGAGAGAAATTTATTAAGATGACAAATTAAAGGTGCATTAATAGTGGGAGTAAAATTGTGATTACCTCCTAATGAGATATTAATAAAGATTTCTTCCTCAAGTTAACCATTAAGAAACACATTATTTATGTCAAGTTGAAGTAATTTCCAATGTTTGACAATAAGAGAAAGTATTACAGAATGGTAGAAACATTTACAACATGAAAAAAAGTTTGATTATCAATGACCTCACACTGAGCTTCTTCTTGCAAGATTAACGAAAAAACATAACCAATTGAAGGAAAAGGGTAAAAAATAAGGATTTGGCCACGAATTTGAGAGATAGAATTGTGCAAACCCATAAGGAAGGACATGACATAGCCAACTTTAGTTTGTTGCTAAAGGTGTTGGAGACCACCGTAAGAATAATTGAATTGGGGTTTGTAATCAGAGAGCTCTTCCCACACGAATTTCAACTTTGTATAATAGGTACTGACAATGTTTGACCCTTGTTGTGATGACATGAGTTGACGTCGGAATTGAAAAATGCGAGGCCCATTTTTGCAAGAAAACCGAGTACGAAGATCTTCTCATACCTCATGAGCGGTGGTGGTGAACATAATGTTTCTAGCAATTTCTTTTGAGACTAAATTTTTTAGTCAGGAGATCATAAGCGCCATCATGGTAGAGAAAAAAAAAGGGTGGTTGGGGTCACAATGAGATTCTTTAACTATGGTGGTGGTGTCTTGGATTGGGTTGACCATGGAAGCAAGAAGAATAGGAAAAAAGAAACAAGAACAAGGGAAAGAAAAGAAAGAAAGGCAGAAGCTTATAACATGTGTAGTAGTGATACCATATTGGATAAAAGTTGAAAGAAAAAAACCTTTTCTATTATGATAGGAAGAGAACACTTTTACAATTGGAAGGCAACTTTGGTTCAATGAGCAAAACAAAAGATGCTCACTAGGAGAGTCTATGCAAAAGCTATAAATAAAGGAAGTTAAACAAACTAGAAAGTCGTAAACAAACTATACAATCTAGCTAGTTTAACTAAAGAAGTGTAATTTAAATAATGACATTGAGATATGTTTAAATGTTAAACTTATGTTATTAATCCTTTAATTTTCAGTGAAAATTAGAGTTAGTTCATCTTTAAAGTTTTTACCTAATTTAGCTCACAACTTTATAAATATTTTGATTTAGTTATTTTTAACCAACTTTTATGAAATTTATTTAATGTTTCAAGATAATATTTAAATTATTTATATCGTTTGAAACATTTCTATCTCAATGTTAGTTGAATAACACAATTAAAACATTAACTAAACTTATCAAAATTTGATTAAAAAAACTAAATCCAACACAACTTTAAAGATGAGAAACTAAATTAGTTTAAAATTTTAAAAATATTCTCTGAAAGAAGAAATATTTAATCATTTTATAATACATGATAAGTTTTAATGAGTAAATAAGTAATTAAAATTTTAGATATTTGCTTGAAAATTATTAATTTCTTTTCACGCACCAATTACTTTGACGAAAATCGTAAATTGCAAGGGAAAAAGATGTAATTTATCTCCATTATTTTTTACTCCGATTAGTTTCAGATTTTCCCAAAGGTTTATGAAAACCGGAAAAGAAAATAACGAAGAAGGATTAACAAAGGTCCTATTCTGAAAAAAACACCAGAACGGCGTCGTTGGGTTCCCTTCACCCAAATTTCTTCAGACACTGATACTCAGTGCAATTCATTTTTCCTCGAGCAAAACTTGCCTCACCGTTGATGGAGGGCGGCGACACCGCGAACATGCTACGCATTCTGGTGGCCACCGACTGCCACCTCGGGTACATGGAGAAGGACGAGGTGCGCCGCCACGACTCCTTCCACGCCTTCGAGGAGATTTGCGCCATTGCAGAGCGCCAGGGCGTGGACTTCGTTCTCCTTGGCGGCGACCTATTCCACGAGAACAAGCCGTCGCGGTCAACGCTAGTCAAGGCCATCGAGATTCTCCGCCGCTACTGCCTCAACGACCGCCCCGTCCCGTTCCAAGTCGTCAGCGACCAGACGCTCAATTTCCAGAACGCGTGAGTCTCTCTCGCTCTCTCGCTCTCTCGCTAACTCGTGTGTGTGGTTCTTAAATGTATGTGAAGGTTCTTAGGGATAGAGTGAGTGATTGTTATTTGTTCCGCAGGTTTGGTCACGTGAACTATGAGGATCCTCACTTCAACGTTGGCTTGCCGGTTTTTACCATTCACGGAAATCACGATGATCCTGCTGGTGTGGTATGATTCTGAACTTGTATTGTTTGTTCATTGCTGCATTTAGAATGTGCTCGATTAAGAAGGAAGACCATAAAGAGATTTTATATTTCGGGAATTACTCCGTGTTTTGAAAGTTTGCGTGTTCGAATGTTCAAGAGGTTTATGCTCTAAGTTGGTAGTTGAAAATTGAAACGAGTTTTGGTTTTGCTTGCAACATTTATTTTGTTACTTAAGTCGTTATTTAGAGTTTTGGCTGGATAAAAATTGAACTTGGAGTGACTAGGATTAGGAAGGGGATGGGTGTTATAGATTGAGGACTTGGATAAATCATCGACTGTTGGTTTTCACGTCTTTACTGTTCAATGATCTTGACTTGGTATATTTTTTCTTTAGGGTTTGGGTGGGGGGTAGAATCGCAAAAGAGGTTAATGATTGTCCATGTGGAATTGGGGGAAATACTACTATACTTTTAGCTTGTTATAGCTCCATACAAGTCATAAGTGTCTGGACTAGTGTTTGTTTATTTCACCGTTATTTGTTTTTCTTCAAGAGGGCATTGGATGAAGATTTGTTGCTAGTGATAATTTCTTTGTCTTTCCTTTCCTTTTTTCTTAAAAATTTTGGTAAGGACTAGAGCTGTTTGTCTTGTACTTATCATTGTTGCAAGATAAATTCAGAATAAGATTGATAAATGTGTTATTACACATCAAAAACATTTTTTAAGAAAATACACATGAGCAATGTAAAGCTTATAAAGGCTTGATTCTCACTCACTTTGTGACCTAGTTTATGGAGTTGAGTTAGGCCCTACTGTAAAATTGATTTTGGGTTGTTCTTAACCAAAACTCTATCTGCCTACAGCTCTCCCCATGCAATCTATTTAAGCCTGCTACTTGCCCTGTGCAATGTAGAAAAAATCAGTCCTACAATTCCACATTCCAGATTTCTAGTATTGATCACGAAGGGTTGACTGTTGAGATCCCACTTCAACTATAAAAGAGACCGAAGTAGAACTTAGAAAGGTTTCGGCAGTTTTTACTTCATAAACTAGCTTTAGGAGTTCAGCTAGTCCTAATCAAATTTATGATCTCTAAATTCTGACTATCGGAAAACCTTAATTACATTTTCCTCAACAAGCAATTTGTATATACATTTGAAAAGGTGGTGATGTTTTTATTTATTTTGGTTGTTGGATTTCCTAGTGAGTGATCAGAATAAGTCAATTGATTTTGAAGGAAATTAACCCCTCATCACCTCCTTTTAATTTAGCTATATATATATATATATATATTTGACAACATTGATATTTTGTCTATCTAATTTTCCAAAGTACAACAAATATGACCACTTTATTGAATCATTGTGGCAGGACAACCTTTCTGTGGTTGATATTCTCTCAGCATGTAATCTAGTCAATTACTTTGGGAAAACAGTTCTCGGGGGCTCTGGTGTTGGTCAGATCACTCTGCACCCTATTCTTATCAGAAAGGTTTGTTATTGAACGCTCTTACTATCAGGATACAGTAGATTTAGTGAAACCGTCACTTTTTTCTTTTAGGTGCATGTTTGGTTTTGCTTAATTTCAGAGAAGTTTTTTTCTTCCCCTTCAAAATCTCTTGGTAAGGTTTTAATTAAAATTTGTTTTGTGTACAAAATAAGCCAATGCGGACAAGCTAATGGGAAAAAGAAAAGGAAGAGAAATCTGGAATGGTTAGAAATCTCATTTTGTCCTGAAGTTGTATTTTTATGAATTGCAGGGTTCAACAGCTGTAGCTCTGTATGGTCTGGGAAACATTAGAGATGAAAGACTTAATAGGATGTTTCAAGTATCCTACTGATAAAACATGCTTTGAAGCGGTTCATCTATTTTAAGTCTACTCCTATCCGGAGGTAGTATGTTACTTACTTAAATATTTTTTCAGACACCACATGCTGTACAGTGGATGCGACCTGAATCTCAGGAAGGGTGTCAAGTGTCTGATTGGTTCAACATTCTGGTACTTCACCAGAACAGGTTGTCTTCCTTTCGTCTGTCTGTTTTAGGAGGCTGCATTTAATATCACTCATCGAGGAAGATGTGTTGATTATTTTGAAATATAACTTTGACTTTGAAATTATTGATCTTGCTCGCAGTCTAGATGATGTACAGTATTGAAGTTTTAGATTTTAATCTGCATGATTATTTATCTTATTTTCACTAATGGTATGTAGGGTGAAGACAAATCCAAAAAATGCAATAAATGAGCACTTCCTGCCTCGCTTTCTAGACTTCATTGTGTGGGGCCATGAGCATGAATGTTTGGTTGACCCGCAGGTGTTCTGATTAAACTTCTCTTAAATGGACCGAGATAGAATATGTTTTGCTCTGCAAAATTAATATGGATTTTAATTTGCTACAGGAAGTTCCAGGGATGGGATTTCACATCTCGCAACCAGGGTCATCAGTTGCAACGTCTCTTATTGATGGAGAATCAAAGCCAAAGCATGTACTTCTTCTAGAAATCAAGGTTGTCTATGTACTGGAAATCTAAATGTCTATCCCATGGTAGAAGATCAGTGGTTGTTGTATTTTATCGTCTTACTAAGTGCTTTTAAATAAATGGTTATTGTCAGGGAAATCAATATCGCCCAACTAAAATACCTTTGATGTCTGTGCGACCTTTTGAGTATACTGAGGTAAGGTAAAATACTAATATTTTGTTTTCTTCTGTCTTTATTAATTATTAATTACATGCATACTTTACACTTTCACTGTTATTGAAGCAAGATTGAATTGATTTAATAGTTACCAATTGAAGCCATCTCATGGTTCTTCAATAATCATTTTAATCTTTGTAATGAAGGTAATACTAAAAGATGAGCCGGATATTGATCCCAATGATCAAAGTTCTATTCTTGAGCACCTAGACAAAGTGGTATGTGGATATTCCTTATCAGATGATTTTTGTTTTGCTATGTCCTTTTGGTTGCTTGCAAACTTCTTGTGGGAGACCTACCTCGGTATCTTTTTACCTGATTCTTCCTCTTCGGTTCCTTTTAGTGGTTATTCTCATTGTAATTTGTTCTTATTCAGTTGTGACAAAATTTGTCTACTCTGCTTTAGAGTCTGTTTCAGGACCACTGAAATTTGTTGGAACTTCAATTTTCTCAAATCACTTTTATGCATGGATATGTGATCATACGTATAGCAACTGTGTTTTGATAATAGAATATGGTTCAGGTTGGGAAACTGATAGAAAAGTCTAGTAAGCATGTCGTGAATAGAAAAGAACTCAAGCTTCCACTAATACGTGTCAAGGTAATTTTTGTACACTGTATTATGACTTTTGAATGTCACATCTACATGTAGTGGCCTTTTATTTTTCTTTTCATCTAGCAAGAAGATAATTCTGTTATTAATTGCTTTTATAATCTTTATTGGTTTTGATCTTGCACCTTTCTTCGAGAAAAAAATAGTAATTTTCATGATATTAAACCAATTAAACGTCAATCTTGATGCATGGAGTCAGATTCACAATACCATCAAAATCCAGAGTTTATTAGGAAATTTTATTTGGACTTCTGTTGGCTATAGGCACATCTAGTTACCGTAGATTTTATATGATGTTTTCTGGCGTGACCTTAACTTCTTCAATGTAAACTACAGGTGGATTATTCTGGATTTATGACTATAAACCCCCAAAGATTTGGGCAGAAATATGTTGGGAAGGTAATTTCTACCTATCTCTTTCCTGAATTAGTGTGCTAAGGTTGATTTTGGTTGGAAATTGTTTTCTACTGTTGATTAGTCATCCTTATTCTAGGTTGCAAATCCCCAAGACATTCTCATTTTCTCCAAGGCTACAAAAAGGACCAAGGTTGAAGGTAATTTGAGTTATCTTTATTTACCTTTCTATACCGATTCATTTCATATCAACAGTATTTTTTCAATTACAATATATCCTAGACAGGCTTCTTTTATCAGTTCTGTTACTGATGATGAAGCCACAACTTACGTTTCTTATTCAGGTTTTCCTAGCTATATATTTTCTTCCTGAAAATCTTATGTTATCCCTGTCCGCGCCCACCTTTGATGCTGTTACTGCAGCATGCATTAGTTAGCCCCTTGTAATCTGTTTTGAGCAGTGCCAGTTAGCCCTGCCTCTGTTTCTATAATATCTGGCAATAGATCACTGCATATGATAGCATCTGTTTTATTTTGCATCCCAAATAAGAATGACAAGAATCTTTGCAGAGCTACACCACAAAAGCTAGTAGCTGTAGTTGTAGAGCTCAAGATATTATAAACCTCACACTAGAATCTCATACTTCCAGTGTGGGACGGAGCTATAAGGTTGACCTAGTGGTAAAAGTTGGAAAGGTGGGTAGGAGAGGTTGTGTGTTCAACTCCTCTCACTAACATTTGGGAGGTATAAGGTTGGGTTGAAGGGTTTGGAAGGGAGGGTGGGAAAGGTTGTGGGTTCAACTCCCCCCACTAACAAAAATTAACAATTAACATTTGCAGATAAAAAAAAAAAACTTCCAATGTGGGACTCGGGTCCTATTCCTTGCCATTGGATCCTAATATAGCAGCATATTTTGCACTAGCCCACTGGGCAGTCCCAAGTGAATATTGCAGTGTGATATCACCATCCACGTCACACTTTTGCATCTGAAAAATGGTGGAAAACTCTAGCACTAATTGATGGGAATCTTAGGAGAATTACACAAAAAGCTAGATGTGGTTATGATTAGAAATTTAGAATCAGCATTATGGACAGATTGGAGGAATTGTGTTCTCTTTGTATTTTGGCCATATTAATAGTCATGTGCATGACATATGCAATCTATGTAAAACATATAAAAATGTCACTAGTTGGCCAATTGGCATACATTTATATATTGGTTTAATTATGTTACATAATTTGAAAAACAGTGATAATCTCAGTTTTCACTTTAAAATGTGCAAATAAGGTTAGTTATGCTTACCCCTCCATTTTTATGTAGGAAAAATCATTGATGATTCAGAACGACTTCGTCCAGAAGAATTAAACCAACAGAATATAGAGGCTTTGGTTGCTGAAAGTAATCTGGTATCTAATTATTTGGCTTATTTATTCCTTTCTATTGTAAATATTGGGATATGAAGAAATATCCTTTTGTATCCTGATATTTATCTTTTCTTATATTGTTTCCTTATTTTCCTTTTTGTTTACCCTATGAAACGGACAATAGAGCTTGTACTAAAAATATACTGAATGTATCAAAGTTCCTTTCCTTTCAACTCTTTTGATGTTTCCATTTATGTCTTTTATAAACACTTAATGTAACTTGAAATTTGGTGGAAATATTCAAAGGTTTCATCAACAAAGATGCAAGAAAAAATATAATCATAAGAAACAGAGATCACTTCAATCCCTGTGCATACTTGTTCACATAATATGCAACTATATGGAAATTATAACTTATCACTGGTTAAGCTTGTTTACTGGTTGTGTAGTTTTACTAGATGACTTTGGACTGACCTGAGCTTTGTTGAAAAGAAACATGGATATGAAAGCAATGTTCAGTTTTTGTTATTTTCAATGTATCTGAACTATAATATGGTTTTACAGAAAATGGAGATACTGCCAGTCAATGATTTGGATATTGCTTTGCAAAATTTTGTGAACAAGGATGATAAAATGGCATTTTACTCTTGTGTACAATACAATATTCAAGAAACACGAGTGAGTATTCTGTGCTGCATTTATCTTTCATATGCCTTTGTTTATGATGCTACTTTGTTGTAGCATCTGGTCCATGGTTTATTCCACATCTGGTTCATGGAGATACTGTCAGTTTTTTCTCTTCTCGTTGATGACTTTCATTCTTAATCAGAATAAAATTGCCAAGGATTCGGATAACCAGAAGTTTGAGGAAGAAGATTTGATTATTAAAGTTGGAGAATGTTTGGAGGTTAGAAGCTTCATCATTGTTGTTTATTATTAATTGATTTTCAATGGATTTAGGTTTTAAATTCGTCTTGCCTTTGGAGAAAGCCATGATAGTAGTTGGAGATAATCTATGCACTAGAGCTTCCCATGTCCTTCAAACCTCCATTGATCAGAAATTTGTTTGCAGTATTTTCCACTGTTGGGGCCTTCATATTTTTTACACGTGACAATGGTTTGATGGAAGGAACATTTGAGTTTCATGAATGACTTTGTTGGTTATCTCTCTTGTTCTAGGAACGTGTCAAGGGACGATCTGCTCACTCCAAGGAACCCACACAGCTGAATGATGGTGCTGAACCATGGAAGGTAAACCTTCGTGTGTATTGTACTTGCTGTTGCATTAGGGATGGAAAGCTGTTTTTGTGCTGGCAGTGTTATTATCCATGACCTCTGGTATATTTTTCTTAACTTCTCTTTATTTCCATGTAGAATTTCCAAGGAAGAAGTGCTACTGGAACTGGAAGTACTGCAGCTTCCTTCAGTGATGATGAAGATACCATACCAGTATCTAGCTCAAAGCCAAGTACTAGAGGTCGGAAAGGGTCATCTGGTGCAACCCAAACTACAACCAGAGGTAGGGGCAGGGGAAGAGGCAGAGGTTCCAGCACCATGAAGCAGACAACTCTTGACGGAGCTTTAGGGTTTCGCATTTCTCAGAGGTGGTTTTTCTTGTTGATAAATAAATCATTTAATAGCTTCGATGAGTTCTTTGCAAAAATGCTATCAAACTTGAGAATTTATATTTAGCTCGGAACCTTCATAATTGGATTTGTAAGCTTGACGCATTAATTTGTTAAAGTTGATCTAATGTAAGAATAATATTAAAAGGCCTAAAAGTAACATATATGCATGAAACATAGTATTTCTAATACAAAAAATGTTCAGCAATTGAACTCCCTAATAAAGAAAAATAGAAAATTACAATAATAAAGTAACAGTTTTATAGTACATTATGGTTGAGAATATAAGATCCATACTGTGATATGAAATTCAACCAATATTATGCTTTGAAATATGAAAACTAACAAATATGTTGAAAGTGAAAAGTATTCCCTGTACTACACATCATAATTAGTGTGATGAAAGAGATATTAAAAAAATTTGTACCCGCGGGTATCCATGGTTAAAACCCGCAATAGGAAATAGGTATTGTAAATAGATACCTGCGAGTAACGGGTATGGGTATTTTTATACTCGCATGTTAACGGGGCGGGTACGGGTATCATAGTATCTGTACCCGTGAGTACCTGTATCCGTTATATTTTAATTTAAATTAAAAAAAATAAAAAAAATGATTAAAACATTAACACATTTAAATTAAATGGGTTATTTTTTATCAATTGGTTTTAAAAAATTTTCATTTTTTTGTAAACTGTCATTCAATACTATTTAGATGAGTTATTTGCACTTTATTTGAAATTTATATTATGCATTGTATTTTTATTTGAATTTATGATTAAAATATATTGTTAAATATTAAAGTTTTTTTTTGTAAATATCCGCGGGTACCGTGAATACCCGTGGATATTAAAAAAGTACGCGGATATCCGCATAACAGATACCCACACGGATATGGATACGGGTACGTGACGGATATGTATCCAGCGAGTAGGGTATAGGAGAGCTACTACTCGTACCCTACCCGCCCCATTAACATCCCTAAATGAAACCATTAAAGTATGTCAAATTGAAACTTTCAATTTATCAAAATGCCATGTTATCAATACATGAAATGGAAAGGGCTGAGAGTGGAGGGCTCGGCTTGTCACCAGAAATAGAAACAAACAGTTAATAAATTAAAAAAAAAAAAAAAAAAACTATAAAAAAAAATTGAAAAGAGAAAAAATATTTTAAAAAAATAAAATTTTTACACAAAAAAAAAACATACAAAAATTAAACATATATTTTTAAAAAAAAAAAA
>Ga0099822_1005744_pt1 | contig 16198 bp, 12 predicted proteins | sample CowpeawhiteBW_FD_76839 | JGI IMG/M metagenome (GOLD analysis project Ga0099822, IMG submission 76839) | Root nodule microbial communities of legume samples collected from California USA - Cow pea white BW | ecosystem: Host-associated > Plants > Roots > Nodule | place: USA: California | collected...
AAATAAATATATAATATATATATATATATATATATATATATATATATATATATATATATATATATACATACATATATATAGGTGTATACATATATATATATATATATATATATATTTTAATTTCTTTTAATTATTTGGTTTGTTATGAAACTTATTCGCATTTCCAATATATTTTTTTATCTTATCATAATCTTTATGTAAGTATGTTAAAATGATGTATGTCAATTAAAAAAAAATTATTTCTAATATTTGAGTATTTTTATTATTTTTTAATATTTTTATTTATTGTATATTTTTCTTTCCAATACAAATGTTTAATACTCTAAATTTAAGTGTTTAATAGCATAAACATTTCATTTACTAGGTAATATAAAAAAATTACTTATTATTATTAATTTTGTTTCGCTTCAATAATTTTTCTAATTTCTCAACCATTGAGTATATATGTTGGTATTTGAAAAGTTTTCTTAGATCTCTAAGATATTTTTCATCTTATCATATCCTTAATTATACTTGTTAGGTTTACAGATGGGGTTTCTTAGGGAGATACAACACTAATGAGACCTGAGCCCAACCATATAAGGCATTAACATCACTCTCAACCCAAAACCTTAAGGCAATGAGTTTATAGGTCTTTATTCTTATATAATGATCTACTTTCTCATTTCTAGCCAATGTGGAACTTAGATTCACAGTTGGATTCCTAACAATCTCCCTTGAGTCCCTTCAACCACATTGGTACACTCCCCCTCCAACGCAAGCATTCTTAACCACGAATACTCCTTTTCTACCCTTTTTTGTACCGCCGTTCTTTTCTTAATGGGACACGCTTACCTGGAACCCTTGCCAGGAAGACTTTCAATACTAGGACCATACTGCACTCGTTTGAGCCGGTTTTAACCATCGACTCTAATACCACTTGTTAGCTTTTTAAGGATGGGGTGTATACTAATGTGGTTGAAGGGACTCACCCTTGAGGGGGAGGTTGTTAGGAATCCAAGTGTGAATCTAAGTCCCACATTGGCTAGAAATGAGAAAGTAGATCACCAAATTGTTTTCCTTTATGCGATTCCTTTCAATAGTCTCCAAATTGTTTATAAGACACACATTTGTTAACTTTTTAATATTTTTATTTTTTGTTTATTTTCATAATGTAGAATACTATTTCGATATATTTTATCTAATTATTTTTTATTTTTTAACTTATTACAATCATACTTTATTTTTTTTTCACTATAAATTGTATAAATAATTTTTATTTACTACAATATAAAAATTTAATGTAATTGTCATGAATATTTTTTTATCATCATCCAATATATATTAGAGTTCAAAAGATACAAGATCTATGTTAAAATTTTATTATTATGTTTATTATTTGTTCTTTGCATCATTTTGATCAAGTGATGTATTATAACTTTTATTAGTGTATAAAAAGATTCATTATAATTTAAAGGTTTAATTATGCCTTTGGTCCCCATTTTGGAGTCAAAATCTCAAAATGGTACTCAAATTTTTAAAAGTCTCAAATTGGTCTCCTTGACTTAACAGAAAGGGCACACTTGAGACGTTTTAACAAAAAAGGGGACCAATTTGAGACTTTTAAAAATTTGAGTACCATTTTGAGATTTTGACTCCAAAATGGGGACCAAAAGCATAATTAAACCTAATTTAGAAAATTGAAGTAAACAAACATTTAAAATATATTTTAATTTGAATAATTTTTTCCTTTTATATTTTTTAAAAATATTTTTAAAATTTATCAACTAGGTTTCATTAATGTTTGCAAATTTAATAAATATTTTGGTTCTCGTGAAATTTTATTTGGTATTCTAATCTAAAATGTAAACAATTATAATTTATTTCAAAGTATTTGATATCGAAGAAACAACCATCCTCCTAATATTGAATATTTGATAATATTATGTTTCCTTTACCGTAGTTTTTTATTATTTTATAAAAATTAATTAAAATTAATATTAAAGTAGTAAGAAAACGGGTACATGTATGGGTATGAGATTCTACCCGTTACCCAGTGGGGATGGGGATGAGACAAAAGTTTGATACCCGTTGAGTTTGGGTATGGAGATGGGGATAAATTTTTTTTACTAGAATGGATATGGGATAGCGAAACCCGTCCCCGCCCCGCCCCGTTGCCATCCCTAGTTGAGAGGACTCTACTTCACAGACTGCAAAATTTAGGGAATAACATCAATTACATCTCGAAAATTTTAGACAATAATAAATACAGTTAACATGCTAAACAATGGCAACATTATTAACACAAAAAATCTTATAAATCTAACATTAAAAATGGTCAATGACATTTTTGTAAATTATGGGACTTTTTTAATGTCTACCCCAAAAAATCCCAACGTTATTTAAAAAAGGACGTCAGACACAATGTGTGATCATCTATTCATCTTTGGTATAATGAGTTATACACTTTGGACTTGGCATGGAGAAGTATTAGACAAGCCTATGATGTCACGAGGAACAGATAATGTAGACGAATGAATGAATGATCATTTAAAAGAAATGGTACTTGATGTTGGGGAGGAGAATTTTGGAAAAGCTCATTTATATGATTCTCTTAAGCCCGATTCAGAGGAAGAGTTGTACCCAAGATGCACTAACTTTACGCGACTGTCAGTAACTTTGAAATTATTCAGTTTAAAAGCAAGGAATGGATGGATGGATACAAGTTTCACAGAACTGTTGGAGATGTTAAAGGAGATGCTTCCTGAAAATAACTCATTACCTATCCGTAATTACGAGGCGGAGAAAGTTTTATGTCCAATGGGTTTGGAATATCAAAAGATACATGCATGCCCAAATGATTGTGTTTTATACAAAGAAGAGTTTGCTTCACTAAAGGCGTGTCCAACATGTGGTTTATTGCAGTTTAAAAAGAAAATTGATGGAAATAGTGGTGATGAATACAAAGATGGTCCACCTGCTAAGATGATGTGGTGCCTTTTATAATACCTAGATTCAAACGACTATTTTTCATTAAAGAAGATGCAAAGAACCTAAAATGGCATGTTGATGGAAGAAAGCATGATAATCTTCTTCGATACCCAACTGATTCTCCACAATGGAAGAAGATTGATGAAACATTTCCAGAATTGAATTTGGTGCAAAGCCAAGAAACTTAAGACTTGGACTTGCTACAGATGGTATGAATCCTTATGGGAACTTAAATAGCAAACATAGTTCATGGCCAATTTTGATGAATGATTTACAATTTATCTCCTTTATTATGCATGAAGAGGAAATATAGGATGTTGTCTATGATGATATCGGGTCCTAGATAACCTGGAAATGACATTGATGTGTACCTAAAGTTGTTGATCGATAATTTGAAATTGTTATGGGAAGAAGGCGTTGATGTGTATGATTCATATTCTCAAGAATCTTTCTGTTTGTGTGCAATGTTGTTTTGCATTATAAATGATTTTCAAGCATATGGAAACTTGAGCGGTTACAATGTTAAAGGTCATTTTGAATGTCCCATTTGTGAAGAAAACACAAGTTATATTCAATTGAAGCACGATTAGAAAACTGTGTATACAAGACATCGAAAGTTCCTTCCTCGAAATCATCCTAATTGTAGAATGAAAAAAACATTTAATGGAAGTTTTGAGGATGAAGTTGTAGCAAGATCACGCAATTGTGAAGAAGTATACAACCAAGTGAAAAACATTGACATTGTGTTTGGAAAACATGCAAAGAAAAAGACCATGGAGAAAAGCATTTGGAAGAAACGATCAATCTTCTTTAATCTTTCATATTGGTGGAAACTTGAGGTACGACATTGTATAGACATGATGCACGTTGAAAACAATGTATGTGACAGTGTCATCGATGTAACGTCCCTAATGGAAATTACTTAATTAAATATATAAATATAGAAATGAAATTCAAATGTCGCAATATTATTATTCCCAAACGTGGAAAAATTTAAAATAATATCCAGTGCGCCAAAAATTCAAATGAAATTAAAATGTAAAGTTATTACAAATCCCAAGTTCCAATAAAACAAATAAAAACATGGTAAAATCCATAGCTCAAGTCCCCCAAGCTAGCCCTCTCTTCGTCGTCTATGCATCCACAACATCACATGTATTATCATCTGCTCCCATGTAAATAAGTACATGATCATCGCCAAGCACAAACAGAAAGAGTGAGTTTATAAAATAAAAACAACATATAATCTAACAAAATGTAAGAAATACACCCATCTTATTCATCCTATTTAGTTCTTGACCAAGACCTTATCCCAATGCTTTTCAACCTTCACAACACACAAATGGTTAGCGTCGGATTCAGGATTTATGATGCTCACACGAACCTGCTCGCTCGTGGTCTTGCCTCTACGAATCCCCCCACTCGTAGTCCTTCTACGAACCTCCTTGCTCGTAGTCCTGCTCTACGAATTTGGCCGCCCGTAGTCCGACACATGTGATCCACTAACTACGTACCTTCCTGCACGCAGCATCTCACAAGTGTGAGCACGGAACATACGAATCTACCTCGCTCGTATCCTTACACGAGAGTAACAACATATGAACCTAGCCGCTCATATCATCACATGTTTACCACCATCCATGAACCTACCCGCTCATGGCACAACATCTCCTGATCCAAGCAGAGCATCACTGCTTAAAAGCAACAAACACAAGCCACAATCTGCAGCATTATCGCCTAGTGCAGCCTAAGCACCGCCAGGCGAAACCTGCGCAGACCGCCTGGCGAGACGTCCTCGTCGCCAGGTGCCAAGCTCCAAACAAACCTATTGTTTCAAGGTATGTCACCTGGCGGAATACGCCTTGCCGCCAGGCACCACGCGGTGCAGGGACCTCTCACGCTGCCCTTATCGCCTAGCGGGCATCAGTAGGCCGCCAGGCGCCATACCAGTAGCACACCTCTACTGATTTTGGCACTTACATTTGTTTTGTTCTCCAATCCAGATAGATTGCAACCTATATTGCGCACTCTCGTATTAGTACCTGGTTCTAATTACCCATTCACCACAACACGGTTTGATTCCTTATAACTCATGTTTACCATTCAACCATTTCAAAATATATGATTCATCCATCCCTCACTAGTTACACCTTGATTTAGTCAACTTATAACAGGACAACTTTTTCTCAATCCTTGTACCCTATTCAGCCCATCAACAATTTTTTAGACTTAACTAATTAGTTATACCTTCTTTCCTCAATCCATTGCTATGCCTAATTTTACATACTCCAACTCATAAACCCTTCCCTGACTCTTTAATATTATATACTTACTTCTCATTTTTATACCATTATTTCTAGCTGCCTAATTTCCCTCCTAAAATCCTCACTATCGACCACACTCAATGACACCCATTTTAGTCAAAATTCAAAATGATAATTCATCCCAATTAGTCAATTTATTCTTGTTCCTCTTAACTAACTTTCCCATTCACCCATTTATTTATTGGCCAACAGTTACCAATTCCCTACAACTTAAGCATATAAGTCCTCAACCCCTCTTATCATGTACTCTATATCTTTTCTTCTTATCACTCACTAATTTCACCATCAGATCAGATTTTCTCATTCATTCCCACTCTAGTCCCGACATAGCATACCTTACAACCTCTCTCCTTAAGTTACTTACAATAAATTCTAGTATACCAACTCCTCCAGTTTTATTAATCAGCTTTCCTATTCCAACTCACCCCAACCAATATTTATCGTGACCATCTAGTGCAGGGCACAACTGCCTCTGTAACATCAGTACCTGGCGAAAATCCAGGTTTTCCACACCTGCCCAGAAATCCTTACTCCCTTGGTTTGACACACGATCCAATTACACCACTAACACCCCAATGCACATACAATTAATCAAGACCACCCAGTCCAATATAATCCCTTTCTCGTCACATAATTATTGATATAATGAACAACAATTTATCACTATTTCCCTTCCAAGAACTCAAATATATACTCATGATTTGCATGATTCTTGTCTAAATATCACCACATACATGATTATCATAATTAACAGGACATTAAATCACCAAAATTACGTAGGCAACCCAATTCCAGAAGTCACACTAACTCCTGCACAAGCAACATCAAAACAACCAAGAAAAACACGAATATTGTCGTGCCGCCTAGTAGACATTCATCCCTACCAGACGGTTCATGAAGAAAATGCAGAAAATACAAGACAGTCTAACGTGACGCTTGGCGGCTCGGGCCTTACAGCTAGGAGGTTTCTGGGCAGAAACCTAGAAATCTCGGAAAACAGTGTGAAAGCAAAGAAATTTCATGCAATTATCTCATGGCAAGGCTCAATGCGACTTATACGAATTTAATACATATAGAAACAACTCCCCTTACCTGGAATCCTTGCTCCAATTGAGATCCTCACTCTTCTTTCACACCTTCTTTCCTTTGCTTCTAAAATCCACCACAATCCTTCTCCTCTTTGCCTTCTCTCTCAACATTAATGCTCCCTTAATTACCCTTTAATCTACTAAAACGAATTTTAATTAAAATATGGCTTAATGGTTATTCAATAACCATTACTTGGTGTCATCCAGCCCCCTAGGCTGCCTCCCTTGGAAGCTAGGGTTACTTTGTCTCTTCAATTCCACGCCAAAATAAAATTAGGCAAAAAGAAAGTTTAGTTTTGTTCCTAACAAGGTTTAAACACACAACCACTCAATTTCAAAGCCAATGCACAACCAATTCATGTTTCGTGATAATTCCTAAAATTTTAGGATTACATTATCACTAACCACATTCAAATATACCATTAAAATGATGCACAAATTCAAATAACATACAATTGGCATACATAGGACTTGAACCCAAGTCCTCTCACACAACCAAGTACTCTCAACCATTTAAACCAGTACTTTTCCACGTCATAGTACTCCACATTAAATGCCTTAAAGGTTCCTACTACCCGCATTTATTAAATAATTATTTAATTAATTATTTAAATTTCTCGTGTCTTACAATCGAGACTTTACTAAATGTAAAAGGAAAGACTAAAGATGGAGTAAAAGCACGATAAGATTTGACTAAAATGGGCGTCCGATCTGAGTTACTTCCACAATCAATTGGAAGACGCATCTACCTGCCTCTAGCTTGTCACACTCTTTCTAGAAAAGAGAAGCAAATTTTTTGTCAGTGTTTAAGAAGTGTGAAGGTTTCCCAAGGTTACTCTTCAAATATTAGTAGCCTTATTTCTATGCAAGATTTAAAGTTAGTCAGTTTAAAGTCTCATGATTGTCATGTGATGATGCAACAACTTTTACTAGTAACTTTTCGAGCCATCTTACATACTTTTGTCAGAGGTATTCTAACACGTTTGTGTATGTTCTTCAATGCCATATGCAAGAAAGTTATTAACCATCGAGTGTTAGATGATTTGAAAAATGAGGCCATTAGACTATTGTGTCAATTGGAAATGTATTTTCCACCTTCATTTATCGATATCATGGTTCATTTGATAATTCATCTTGTGAGGGAAATTGGATTATGTGGGCCAATTTTCTTGAGATGGATGTACCTAGTGGAGAGATACATGAAGATCTTAAAGGGATATGTCAAGAATCAATATCGACCAGAAGCTTCAATTATATAGTAGTGCATTGCAGAAGAAGCCATTGAATTTTGCTCAAGTTATATGCCAAGTTGTGAACCAATTGGAGTTTCTAAGACTAGATATGAAGGTAAATGTGAAGGTAAGGGTGTGAGTGGAGTGAAGATTCAAAGTGTTAGTAGAAAATTAGTTGATTAAGCTCATTTGTATATCTTAAACAACACTGTAGAAGTGATTCCTTTTATTTCGCAACACATTGATGAAACAAAATTTGCACATCCACGAATGAGTGAAAAATGGGCACTTAATGAACATAACAAAACTTTCTTATCATGATTTAAGAAAAAGATTTACGCAACTTCAACTATTTCTGAAACTCTATTGAGTCTAGCTCGTGGACCAAACATTGATGTCATTATATATGGCGGGTACTACATAAACAATCATCGTTTCTATTCAAAGATGGAAGATGACAAAAGTAGAGTTCAAAATAGTGGGATTACACTTCAAGCTGAAGCTGTACATTTTACCAATTCTAAGGACAAAAATCCAATTACGACATCCATGAGTTACTTTGGAATAATACACGAAACATGGAAAGTTGATTATATAACTTTTAGAGTGCCAATTTTCAAGTGTAAATGGATTTATAGTAATTTAGATGTTGGAAAAGATGACCTCGGCTTTACTTTGGTGGATCTTAACAAGATGAGTGATACAGATGAACCATTTATTATGGCTAGTCAATTAAGACAAATTTTTTATGTCATTGATCCAACAAATCAGAAATGGTCAGTTGTATTAGAAGGAAGAAGCATGCACGGAAATGATGATGAATATTGTTTAGACATACTTGAGACAACATCTTTCTCATCAAGAACCATTCAAGACAAGGTTGATGATGTAACCGATGACATCCATGCTATTTGAAGTGATCATAATGAAGGCATATGGGAGAACACAATACCTTGATAGGTGTTTATTTAATAATATTGTCACATTTACAATTTTTTATTTTTCCTGCTATTTTAATATAATAGAGGTTATTGAGTATATTTTCATTATTAACATTTCCTAACGATATGTTTTAGGTATGACGAGCTCCAAATCAGACCACAAGGGACCTAGTAGATCTGTGACTCGGTTGTCGAATGTAACAAATCGACGGGAGAGAATGCCAGTCCAGATTGATCCTCGATCAGGTGAACCTAGTGGCCTATGGGAAAAAAAGTACCGTAGCTACATAGAAATGGTGTCCAAAATGAAAGTTTATATTGCGATTGCATGTTGGGATGACGTCGCGGAGGTCGAGAAGAACCTCCTATGGCAGGATCTCGTGGTATGTTTACTTAAATCAACTATAGTATTTTTTATGTTACTTTTAATATAACATATTTTATGTTTTAAACAAAAAAAATTTGAGATTACTCCGAACACTAAGCGAATTAGAAAAAAAGGTGTTATCTCACATAGCCACCAGATAGAGGGACTTCAACACAAGGCTCACATGTTTGTGTGTGTTTGGAGAGAGACAACATGAAACCCCTTGTGCTAAGTACAAACCAGTCAACCTTCGGGAACTCACATGACCACATCAAGCTTTATTTGCAAACATGGATGACTGAGTCAAATAGAGAGATCTACTTTGCGCCATACATTGATGGATAGGTGTTTTTGCTTGTAATATTTTATGAAGTATTATTAATTATTTCGGCTATGTACTTGTGATTGATGGTAGGTACCATTGGCAACTATTGGTCATCATTCCAAGACAATGCACGGTTGTATGGTTTTGTTCATGTCATAGGAAGATTCCACCTGCTTTGAAAAACATGTTACAAGAGTAAGTATTACTTTTTTTCATATCATCTACTCTGTTAAATTAAAACTAACCAATGTATCTACTTAGTTATATTAAAACTAACATATGTTTTATGTTTCCAAAATTTCATTAGAATTATAGGTAAGCCTAGAGGCTAACAACTTAAAGTATTATATCCAAAGGTTGGAACTCATTCATTTTAAAGTTATTAATTTCTGCATGTCAATTTATGACTTTGATATGTGATTCTTTTATTTGTAATGTTTAGTGTAACAAGCAAGAAGATTCATGGGAATGCGACTATTATGTCATGTCTTGGATAAGAACAATCATTCGATCTGCAATTAAAGATGATTAGATAGAGGTAATAATATATATATATATATATATGTCTTCACATATTATAAATCATATCAAACTTTAAAGAATGATATTCATACATAATGAAATTGTATTACTTTTTCAGCGGTTCAAGAATTCATCACCTCTACCAGATGACATTATCCACACACTAAGAAAGGAATGGATAACATATTTATTAGAAAGATGAAGTTGATACCACCAGAATTAGAACTCCTTTCAAAATCTTTGTTGGACAATAGTTTCATGTTGAAACTTTTAGTTTGGTGTTATTTGTATTAGTTTAGAATACTTAAGTGTTATTAGATATAGCTGTAAGTCCATAAATGTGCTGAAAATATTATGAAACTATTCTGAGAATTTTTTTATTTTCAGGTGTGGGAATGTTGTAAAAACAGCCAAACTTAAAAAAAAAAAAAAAGCAGCACTGTTTGACGTCTGGTGGTGCGCTGACAGACGTCAAATAACGTCGGTCATGGCAAGTCCTGACGTTATTTGATATATGGTAGAGCACTACCAAACGTCAAACAATACTGTTTTTTGGCACCATTCAGCGCGAAAATTGAGGTCTGCTCCATTTTACCCCGACGTTGGATAACGTCATACCCTTTTTTCCCCGACGTTAATTGACGTATGCTCTAGCTTCTGACGTTATTTCGACGTCATCCAGCACGACGTCGGTGTTTGGGCAAACGTCAAAGATCGAAAATATCGGACGTTAAAAGTCTTTTTTGTGTTATTAATCGTACTAATTCACTAGAGCTATGGAAGCTGAAACTCACAAGGCGGATTCCTAGACTCAGAGGCACCTTCATTATTTATTATTTAAAAAAATTAAAATATGAATAAATATAATTACTATAATTAGAAGCAATAGATAATTCTAATATAAAACTTATAAGAAATGGTAAACATACTAATAATGTGTTGGTGGTGGTGGATTGTGAGGCAACCCACTTTCAACACGGCTCGAACCAATCTAATTCGTGAGTTAAATGATTCGATATTCAACCCCATTCAAAAGAAATGAAAATTTTTCAATCTAATCATGCTCAAACACTAGGTCATGCTCAAACACTAGGTTGGCTCACAAGTCATGATCCATTTTTACATCTATAGGTAAAAGAAAGTAGGTGTGAGTTTTTGGTTTAGGATACATTCTGTACTCCAATTCGTAAGATATTTTTGAATTTGAAAATATCTTCCGAAACACTTAATCTATAATATAATTTTTATGCATTCCAAATTGAGTATTTTGAAAGGTATTTTTGGATCTAAAAATGCTTTCTAAAACACCCGATCGATAATGCATTTTTTTTATATTTTTTAATTAAGTATTTTGAAAAGTTTTTTTGGAATAGAAAATACTTTTAGTATCCCCAATTTAGAAAATATTAAAATAAAAAAATGGAGGTGTTTGAATTTTATTATAATTTTAATTAGGGAGGGTTTGTGAATTACAAAATTTAGGGGTGCAGGAATAAAAAAGGGAGTTGCAGAAAGGAAAATCCTAGACTACGGTGGGTTCAAATCCAAAAATAGGCCCAAATATTTTAACATTGAGTCTGAGGTATACCAAAAATATAATTTTAATATGAATTGACATGTTCTGCATACATCACACTGTTTCTATTTATTTGAACATCTTTTATGTCCAATAACATTTACTTTTACATAATAATTTTGAGTTAGAATTCTGATGAGTGAAGTAACTTTTATAGTCACTAACCTCTTAAATCTATGACAGAAACTCTTCTCTCCAAACAAATCAGAAGTGTTGTGTATTATCAATTGGAAATTCACTAAAAATGTGTCAAACTCAACCTATATATGTTATATGTTGGATTTTAAATATTGAATTTTGCTTTAACATTTAAACCTAATTGAACTAAGTGTGTGGTCCACAATGAGTTAGATTCAATAAGTGGCTAGCTGAAAGTAAATTCTTTCATAATATATTACAACAAGAAAAAATAATATATTATTAACTATTCATTAACTATTTAACTCATTTATTTTATTTTTACGATAATGGTACAACTTGTTCAAATTTAAGATCATTTACTTTATACACCGAAAAAAAATATAAAAATAGTTGATATTAAATAAGTTACAACAACAATTTAATCAAACTCCTAAAACCATCTTTATTGCTGAAATTTTAGTTGGGTTATTCGGTTCAAAAACTCTATTTAGAACAAACTCTTGAAAGCCTTCAAATAGAAGATGACGAGAGAAGTGAGAAAAGAAAGAAAAGAAAAAGAAGTAAGACATGAAATTTTTATAGAAATTTTTAGCTTAAGTTTGAGTTGTCAATATCGTAACTCCACGCCACTTCCAACATAAAATTTGAACACTTAATCTTTACTTCCAACATAAAATTTGAACACTTAATGTTTGTAAGTTTTTTTTTTCTTATACATTGCTTAATTTTTATATTATTTTACTTCTAAAACTAAAATTAAATTTTCTTTTATATTTTTTTTTAATTTCTTTGGAAAACTTTTATTTCATCTCTTAAATAATATCTATTTTTTTTATGAAATTTATTCACTCTGACAAGGTCGGATGTTTACAAGAATTTTAATTTGTGTATTATTATTATTATTATTAATAATAGGTAGTGTTACACTTTTGACAAGTGTAATAATATATAGAAGTAACTATGATAAATAAAGATGTAACATTCTACAAAGGTTGACATATATTATTACAGTTTCAATGTCTTAATTAAAACTCTCAAACACATGTTCAACAAGTTTTGTTGTAGTGATTCAATAACAAATTAATTAAAAGATAACACATGAAAATATAGATAAATCATCTACAAAAATAACTATGGGAATTCGATTTCATTTGTTTAACAATTTAGCAATCTTAAGATTATACACAATGAATATGTTCCAATAATTTGATTTTACTTAATTCTATATTTGTTTAAAATGTACGGGTTTGAAACTAAATTTTCTTACAAAGTATGATATTATTTTTCTGTTGCTTGTCGGGATATATTTTGTGTTCAAAATTGGGATGTCCTCACCAAGTTTGATATAATGCATCACAGGGGATCGAGTACCTACAAGTACTCCAATGTTTAAGTCAACTGGAGCGAAATATGCAAGGATACCAAACATAAGATTGAGTTTACAAATCTCTTACATGTGGCTTGAACTACTTTTATATACTTGTCTTTTACTAATTACCTTGAGTAATATTTGGATTATTCCATGAAATCTAACAAATGTCTCATTACAACTGTCGTGGCGTCTTGAGTTAATGTGTTATCGAGGTTACTATAGTTCCTACCTGCCTTTGTTTGACATACCTCTCCTAGGCCGAGATGTACTCACTCTTGTGATAAGTATGGTTCTTACTACTGCACTATGAAGGTTGTCCTGACCAAGATGTGTCAAGACCATCTTGGCCTAGATGTATTAGACTTCACACAATTGGTAGGTTGTTCTGATCGAGATGTGTCATGACCATTTTGGCCTAAATGTATTAGGATCATCTTGGAGTAGATGTATCAGGACCCATGGGCCTTACACAATACATTAGCCTTCCAGGCTCTTAGCAAACAAAGTGTAACAAGAGTTTGTATTAGGCCTTACATAATATATGAAGGTTGTCATGACCGAGATGTGTTTGGACCATTTTGGCCTATATGTATCAAGATCATCTTGGACTAGATGTATCAGACCCTTCATGGGGAAAGAGGGAAGGAGTTTGGAAAACAATTATATCTTTGACCAATATGTACTAGGACCATCTTAGCCGAGATGTGCAAGTCAACACAATCTGACATGTGCAAGTCCTACATAATACAAGAATCAATATCTCTGGCCAAGATGTATTGGGACCATCTTAGCCGAGATGTGCAAGTCCAACACCATCCGAGATGTGAAAGTCCTACCCAATACACTAGCCCCCTAGGCTTGCAATAAACGTTGTGTAACAAAAGTCTTGACATTAATCTTAGGTGAGGTCGAGATGTATTGGAATGCAACATCTTTTGTTATGTTGTTATCCCCTTGAGCCAAGACATATTGGAAAGTGATGGTTAGGACTGAGTTGTGACCACCTTGGGCCGAGAAGTGTTGCAAATTAGTGTCCTTAATTAAGTTGAAAGCTTGGTAGGCCGTGACATGTTGGAAAGCAATAACTTTAACTTGGTTGACATTTGCATAGGCTGAGGTGTATTAGGAAGCAATGTGTTTGATAATGCTGAAATGCACCAAGGTATAGTAATCTTCTGAGGCTACCCCACTTAAGACCTGTTTGAGTTTAGTGGAAGAGACCTAAAAGGAGTTATTTCCCCGATAACCTCATAGTGGTTTGGAAACATTTAAGACTGATATTAGTGCGGTCTTGACTTTGCTTACCATACTACAACAAAAATGACTTTAGATAACACTAAATGAGACCACAGATATAAAAATGTGGTCTAAAGATAGTAAATGTAACATTTTTTTAGATATGACTTTATATAAATGTTGCTTGTAAAAAGTGTGAGCTAATCTATAAAAATGTAGTCTAAAATACACTAAAAGTTAAAGCTTTTAGATTTGAAATATTCTATCCCTCCTTTTTTGACTGAAAATGCAAAACTTAGTTCAAAAGAAGCAAAAAATTAAATGTCTTCCCTCCCTTTGATTTTAGACTGAAAACACCAAGAACTCACAGTGTTGAAAATGTGAAGTTTGGAAAAACATGTACATCAAAATTGTTGTCTTTTATGAGGATTTTAAGCAACGATTTTAAAATTGTTGTCGTACTGAAAACCATGGCCTATTACCTACAACTACGCTTACCTAGACTACACCTAAATTGTTGTCTAAACTTTAACCCACGATTTTTGTAGTTTAACTCACAATTTTGTGTTGTTGCTTAAAGCGATTTTTGTTGTGCATTTGGGTTTTAGATTGAGGCTAATCAATACATGTTTATATTATGGTGTGTGCCCCTGTCATGATTTTAGTAATTCCTATTATGAGTGAAGTTGCATGTTAGCACTTAAATGCCTAGATGCATGATTGCATGAAAAGGGGTGAATATGTAGTGAGGATGATGTGTTAGAGTTTGGGACTGGCGGTTGTTAATTGGCGTAAGACCTATTATACATTCTTCACCCGCAATATATGTGTGGTTACATTTATGCTGTATTTGGTTTCACATGAGTATTATTCACGTAGATGGTAAGTAAGGTGCGGAACATGTTTGGTTCAACTGATTTGCGAATGCAGTATTTGGCATTTTTGAAATTTTTCGAACCTTTTTGCCTCGGGTCTCTATCCAACCGAAGCCTATAAGGGCTTTTATGCTTCGATTATCACTCAAACAAGGCCTATAACTCATCTGTGTTCCCCAAATTTTCAAAATTGCCACTGACAACAGAGGTTTTGGCCTCAGGTGGAATAGGATCGAGGCCTATACCACTTTATGCCTCGGTTGTTAATTGAATCGTGGCCATATAGCTTATTTAGGGTCCAAAATTCGCGAACCCAGCACTATTCATCTTCTCTGCGTGAACGAGAACTGGTTTCTTCTCTACACCATCGTCGCCCTCTCTCGTGATTGCGCTCTTCGTCGCCCTCCATCGTCGATTGCGCCTTTGTCCATCAAGCTAACGTCGTCGGTATTGCTTCGCCACCGAATAGCACGCGAAAAGCACCCCGATAGCACCACCGTCGTGCCGTCCATCGCACCACTACGCCACCGTCCACCACAGCCACCATTGTGCTCCGACGAACGTTGTCATTGCTCTGTGCCACTGCTCCGGTGAGTCTGTTGCGCCTCCTTCACCATTTCCAGCCACCGTCGCGCCGCCAATTCTCCTCGGGGTAAATTGAAAACGCGTTCTTTTTATTTTTTTTCGTTTTGTATTTTTTTTATGATTTAGTTAATTGTTTTGCATTTTGATGAGGTTTTTGGTTGATTTTTGCATTGTTCTTTATGCTATTTTTACAGTCTCTTATTTATTTTATTGTCTCTTGTTGCTCTTGAAGACGTAAGTATCGCGGGTGTGCATCATCTTCCATTGTCATTTCATTTTCACACTCCCAAGTTCTTAATTCTAATATTTTCTATGATTTTGTAGTCTGTTATGTATTAGTAATATGTTATATATATGTGCTTTATTATTTGCTTAAATATTTGTTTGATTTGTGAGTTAGCCTTAGTTTCCCGTTTGAGATCAATATGAAAATTATGTATTGTCCCCGAGTTTTCATTTTGAAGAAGCTACATTTTTTTTAAATTAGATATAAGGGGATACAATACTAATAATTTAAATGTATTGAATCTTGAATTGTCCAATTGGACAGTTTAAGAAGATTAATCACTTTCTAGTAGTTTATTAGTGCATATATATATATATATATATATATATATATATATATATATATATATATATATATA
>Ga0099822_1005748_pt1 | contig 16192 bp, 3 predicted proteins | sample CowpeawhiteBW_FD_76839 | JGI IMG/M metagenome (GOLD analysis project Ga0099822, IMG submission 76839) | Root nodule microbial communities of legume samples collected from California USA - Cow pea white BW | ecosystem: Host-associated > Plants > Roots > Nodule | place: USA: California | collected...
AAAAAAAAAAAAAATATTAAAAAAAAAAATTATAAAAAAAAAAAAAAAAAAAAAAAAAAGTCCAAAAAAAAAAAAAAAAAAAATAAAAAAAAAAAAAAAAAAAAAAAAAAAAAAAAAAAAAATTTTTGAAATTAAAAAAAAAAAAAAAAAAAAAAAAAAAACATGAATCATTAGTAACTTCAGGAATCAACAATTAATTTGAAGATGGATCAACTGAAGTTGTCTTCTTCTAAATTTGTCTCTCTCCAAAGTTAATTAGCTTCTAATAATGTTTTAAAAATGGAGAGGAGTGAGAGGGCTATCATCATCTCATCATTTAAAATTGTCGACATTCGATACAATTTTGAAAAGAAAAAAAATAAAATCAGACAAAGTCGGGATAATTATTGAGAAGTGCATTGGCTATTTCATTTGCTCAAACATTTTACTATAGAATGACCTTCAGCTTTAAAACTAGGAAACAACATACAAAAATATATCTGTAATATGTCTTGTATTTACTAAAATAAAATTTACTGAAATGAAATTCTAAATTTATTAAAAAAAGTAATACCAACATTACTTATAATATATTACATTATTTTAGGTAAGCTTTGTCCAAAAATATTGCATTTACATTAATTAGACACGCTATTTATTTCCATATTACGTTTGTTTGTGAAAGGTGTCCAAGGTCGTGAGAATTTTAAATTTTTGGAATGGGTCACGTTCAGTACATCTTCTACAATCCTAAAAAAAAAAATTATTATTTTTATAAGAATAATGATATTTTAATTACTTAACAACTTTTTATTATAACATCAATCAAGTGATATATTTTAAATGATTTTAAAATATTAATAATAAAAAAATAAAAAAAAATATTAAAATTTAGTAATCAATAAATTATTTTTCTTTTCATAATATTTAGCAAAACTTAACTTAGAAACGCATATAATAATATATCTAGTTTTTAATTAAATATTTCTCATTACGGGGACGTTATTTTAATCTTTTTCCGCTAACAAAATATTTTCATAATAATCACATTCTTTTAAAAATTACGTGCTTATCATAACTTTTAAAAATAAATAACAGTTCAAAATAATTATAAAATAGTTTAATTAAGTTTTAAGTTGTGAATATTTTTAATTAATTTTTTTTTAAATTTGTTTGATATATTAAAGTATTTAAAAGTTTTATATTTTTTAAGTAAGTATTCATTTTTCTTACTTGTCTCTATATATTAAAAAATATAAATTTTTTGTGATTAATGAAATAATATAAAAATAAGTTTATGACTAATATGACATAATAAATAACTTTTATCTAACACGTTTTTAATAAGAACGATATAAATCACCTATTATTTTATATTAACAGAAAAATATCATTCTATCATTAAATTTCGTAACTTTGAGTATGTATAAACAAGTTAGATAATAATTACATCATTTAAATAACAAAAATATTTAACAAGTAACTCAATCGAAAATATAAAAATTTAGGAAAGACTTCAAACTTAATCAACTCTAAAATTTTGATTATAAGTTTATCCAAACGGTGTATCATCAAATTGCTTATTTTTTCTTTTATGGGACTCTTTTTTCAAACATGATTGTATTTTAAAAATTTCTAAAAGTAATGACTACGTTATTTTATATCGGAACAATTTATTTAATTTTAAACAAACCATTTGTATATTGTAAAATGATTATTTTTAAAAATTTTACCTATAGCATTCAGCAATATCTAATTTAGAGCTGTTAAAATAGGTTGAAACCCGCGAGCCAATTTGGTTCACCACAAATTCGAACCAGGTTGAGTTGAAATTTATTTACAAATTTCAACACGGGTTGATTTTTGACCGGCTCACCTAGAATCCGGCTCACCCAGATTGAACTCGTGTTGAGTCGGGTTGGCTCACCAACCGCAAATAAAGAGTCACACAAATATTTTTTTGTTAAGTTGGACTTTGTATTTGGATCATGTTAAGTTGTTTTTTTAGCCAACAGATAGATAATTTGTATTTTTGTGATTTTGGTTTGTATTTAGATTTTATTAAGGTTTATTTAGATTTTAATTAGAATTATAATCTAGTTTTGACTAAAAAATAAATAAAAATTATATATTTTTTTAATTAAATGAGTCTGTGGGTCAATCCGTTTTTAACCCACCAACCTGCGATGAGCCGGATCGGGTTGAAATTTGTTTGGTTTGCTAATCAATAAATCGAGTTAGATTGACTCATTAAGTGATCAATCCGTGGTAGATCGATACAGGTCGGATCAGATTATCCGCTTTGATAGCTCTAATCTAATCAATGCTACCAAGGTTTTTCTTATCCAAATCCTTCCCATCACTTTGCATCTTCTATTTTTGGTTTTGTTATTTTTCTAAAAAAATAATTTAAAAAGTATTAAACAAGTGAAAACGATAATATTTATGACGAATCGGTAATGTTGTTTTTTTAGTAACATTAATGTTTTGGATATTCAAAGTAAATTATGATGAATGAATGGAACATTGGGTTGTTGGTTTCACCTAATCGAAGAGGAGAAAGAAGAGAAGAACATGCATGGAAATGGAGATGTATATTTGTTGGTATAAAAAAAAAATTATATTATGACTCGTTAATTTGTAATGCGATTTAATGTGAGTTTTTAATCTTTTAAGAAAAATAAATAATAATATATTAATCAATAATTTACTCGAACCATAAGTGATGATAAAAAAAATTAAAAGATGATACTTGAAAAAATAAGAATAATAATATCATCTAAAAACCAAAATACAAGATTGGGTTGACTCGGGAATCGTTCCTTATACGCTCCACCAAACCCAGTACAAGAGGACACGTAGTCGCATGGACCCATGCTCCGTTTTTCTTTCTCTTCTCTCCATTCCACACTTCATTTCCATGCAATGCACCAAAGTCTCCAAACACCAACTCTATATATACTTAAACCAACCTATCTAGCTCCTGTTCGTTTTCATTCACACAATTCCTCAAACACCTTGCAACAACATGCAACTCCGGAGACAACACCGGTGGCAGGGCTGCTAAACACCAATGGCTTCCACCATCGCTTCCACAATGGCTTCCACCTCCACCGACCCCGACCCCGACGCTGCCGTCAGGGCGGTCAGGAAGCGCTACGAGGGCCTTCTCACAGTGCGCACGCGCGCGATCAAAGGCAAAGGCGCGTGGTACTGGGCCCACCTCGAGCCCACTCTCGTCGGCAACGCGGTGAAGCTCAAGTGCTCCCTCTGCGACTCTCTCTTCTCCGCCTCCAACCCTTCTCGAACCGCTTCCGAGCATCTCAAGCGTGGTACGTGTCCCAATTTCAACCACTCCGCCTTGCCTTCACCGTCTCCTATTTCCACCGTCCTCTCTCACTCCAACAACGGCAGAAAGAGAACCTCCTCCTCAACCTCTCCGAATCAGGACCACTCCGTTCAGCATTTGGTGTTGTCCGGAGGAAAAGATGATTTGTGTGCTCTCGCTGTTTTCGAGGACAGTGTGAAGAAGCTCAAGAGTCCTAGGAATTTGTTCCATGTTGCTCCTCCCGAGTTGACCCAGGACCAGGTTAACTCCGCTGTTGAATTATTAGCAGATTGGTTCTACGAGTCTTGTGGCTCTGTGCCCCTCTCTTCTCTTGAACACCCCAAGTTTCAGTCCTTTCTCACCCAGCTGGGTTTGCCGGTGACTCTGTTGAGACGCGAGATATATGGTTCTAGGCTCGAGGATAGGTTCGGGGCGGCCAAGGCCGAGTCCGAAGCTAGAATCCGAGACGCACTGTTTTTTCAAGTGGGGTGTGATGGCTGGAAGGGCGAGGATGGTGTACCGAAGTTTATAGTGAACCTTCCCAATGGGACTAGCGTGTTCCACAAGGTGGTGCCTGGTGGGGAAGTGATGTCGTCTAAGTATGCTGAGGAGATTTTGTGGGAGGTGGTGAAGGGTGTTTGTGGAAGTGATGTGCAGAGGTGTGTTGGGATTGTTGCCGACAGGTTTAAGGGCAAGGCGTTGAGGAACTTGGAGGTTCAGAACCATTGGATGGTGAATGTTGCTTGTCAGGTTCAGGGGTTCACGAGTTTGATCAAGGATTTTAACAACAACTTACCACTTTTCAGGGTTGTCACTGAGAATTCTCTCAAGGTTGCTAATTTTATCAACACTGAGTCTCAGGTTAGGGGTAGTTTTCTAAGGTACCGGATGCAGGAGCTGGAATGTGCTGGGCTGGTTCGGGTTCCCTCTCCCAAATGTAACGTGTCGAAGGACTTTACATCTGTGTTTCCAATGCTGGAGGACATCCTGAGATGTGCTGCCGTGATCCAAATGGTGGTAATGGAAGACGCGTTTAAGGTGGCGTGTATGGAGGACCCACTGGCCAGAGAGATTGCCGGGATTGTTCAGAGTGAGGGATTCTGGAATGAATTGGAGGCGGTCTATTCGCTGGTGAAGCTCATCAGAGGAGTGGTTCAGGACATTGAGGCGGAGAGGCCGTTGGTTGGTCGGTGTTTGCCTCTCTGGGAGGAGGTTAGAACCAAGGTGAAGGAATGGTGTGTTAAGTACAGTGTTGTGGTAGAACCTGTGGAGGAAATACTTGAAAATCGATTCAGGAAGAATTATCACCCTGCATGGTCAGCTGCATTTATACTTGATCCTCTTTACTTGGTTAAAGATGCAAGTGGAAAGTACCTTCCTCCGTTTAAGTGCTTAACTCGTGAACAAGAGAAAGATGTCGATAAGTTATTGACGAGGCTGGCTTCACGAGAAGAAGCTCATGTGGTGTTGATGGAGCTCATGAAGTGGAGATCAGAAGGGCTTGACCCTCTTTATGCACAGGCTGTGCAGATGAAACAACAAGACCCCATTACAGGGAAGATGAAGGTAGCAAACCCACTTAGCAGTAGACTTGTTTGGGAAACTTGCCTCAGCGAATTTAAATCCCTGCGGAAGCTTGCAGTGAGGCTCATTTTTCTGCATGCAACCTCATGTGGGTTTAGGAGTAATTATTCTTTCATCAGGAAGCTTTCTGCTCAGAAGCATTCTAGAATTTCCTTGGAAAGAGCTCAGAAAATGATATATATTGCAGCTCATGCCAAGCTTGAAAGACGAGATTTTTCCAATGAGGAAGAGAAGGAGGCAGAACTGCTTGCCATGGAAGGCAGTGATGATGGCATGCTGGCTGACGTCTTTGCCGATGCACCCCTAATGTAATGTGCCTCTTTTCAACTCTGTAGAATTCTGTAATTTTAGGATTTGTCAGATTTTTTTTTCCAGAGCTGTTCTACCATTCCCTTATTCCAAGTGAAATATTTCGTGACTTGTGAGAGAAACAAAAACAGATATTGGAAGAGACGTGACTGTTATGTCATCTTTGATTCAAATGAATCATCAGTATTTTTTCCATCTTTTACTTGGGTTTCTTAGGCTTTTAAATGAGGAACAATTGCTAATTTATTAGCATAACTACAAGTCAGGAAGTAGGCTACAATCGTCTGCTTGAATCATTTGTAATGGGAATTGTTTTGAGCCACATTCTCAAATTAATTTATACTTTATAATAACGTAAAAAACTAAGCTTCATTACATCTTGTGAATGAATTTATAAAATTGGTCACAGTTAACTAAGTTCAAACTTAGTTTCTACCTCGTCCGTGAAAATTGCAGTAGTAATTGCCAGAAATATTCACTAAGACATGCATTAGTCCTATTCCACAACTTGTTCTTTTATTTCACTTTGGGTAGATCAAGTGCTAGCTGCAAGCTCTGTAAATGCCTATGGTCTCAGTTGAAATATTGACCACAGTCTCAGCATCTTTCTAGACTGATAGTTATCGTTAAATTTCTGTGGCTCGTATTTAGCTGTTAAAACTGATATATGATGTTGATACCAAACAAGCGCAGGAGCAAGATACTTAGAAATTTAAAGCAAACTGAATTGTTGGTTAATATTAAAAACATACGAACGACAGTGGGAAATATTGTGGCTGGAGCAATTTACTCTTTTTGTGTTAAAAGACCATAGATCTGTGGAAGGAGCTTTTAACTTAACGTCCTCACTTGAAAGTGGAAAAAGGTATCCTACAATAGTCAATGACTTTTGTATATGCATCTAATTGATGCTTCATGTCTTGATATGACATAACACCATGCATTGTGTAGATTCTGCTTGTCATGATCAATTGTTTGAGTAGAACAAGATGAAATATCTTACAGTTTGACCAACTGACCTCTATCACATCCAAAGTCCACACTGTTCACGTTTAGTTTCCGAACTCAGTTGACCAAAAGGTCCAACTGTTTTGACAAAATTGCTCGATATAGGAGTTTGAGTTCTCTACCAAAAAAGAGTTTATTCGTGTTTCTCACGTTCAAAACTGCCTCAACATTCACGCACTAGCTAATTAGAGATACCTCAAAAGCTTTTGCTTAACAAAGAAGGGCATCGTATATAAGCAATTATTCATATTTTGTTCTATATTAGAATTATCGTGTTCTTATCATCAAATGTGTTCTTATCATCAGATGAACGGGTAGTATTCAGTAAATCATTTGTCTTTAAGTTTGACACCACAGGTCAACAGATATTAAGAACAAGAACCAGTGTGAGCCAGTAACAAGGCATAAGTCCATTTTCAAGAAATTTCGAATTTCCTAGTGCAAGAATTTCTGAACAATATTTGTTATCACTTGTCTCCCTCTTTCTTAGAAGAATGTTGATACACGTGATTACTTCGCTATTGTGAAGTGGAAACCTATTGCAGGCCAGTTTTTGGCCTCACCTTCAAAAGTTATTAAAGTATAGGATTCAAGTATAGGATTCTTCTGTTTCCAACAAGCTCACAATACCAACCATCCCCCCTTCTAATTTCTTTTGAACTCCTGAAAAGAAAAACATAGCTGCAGATAAATCTAAAAGACAAAAGATACTCCATATCTATAGGAATAATCCTAGTTATATTTAATCATAACTACATGTATCTGTCCTCTATTTGAAAGATAAAAAAAGAACACTGCTTAATTAAGAATGTTTTTTATAAGAAAGGCTCTGAAGACTACATCTATCAAGAAAACTGTTGACATTCATAATATTCACGTCAATAGCGAAACAGGTCTCACAGAATATATGGTTTACACATGCCACTAAATGTTCTGGTTAGATAAAGTTTTCATGTTGATGGTAACTACAAAATGACACAAAAGTAGCAGGCCCCCAAAATTTAAATGTTACCTTTTTTTTCGCTGCAGAGGTGGCATTGCTTGAAGCAGTAGGGTGGGTGGCAAACCGGACTAGGTCGCGACGTGGGTCAACCTCGGAAGAACATGAGAAGGAATCTTTGTGGCCGCAGAAGCACTTCTCATAGATAATCCGGCATATCTACTGGAGTGTTTGTTTCTGACAAATGGTGAGGCCCACCAAGGTGGAAGTGGCTGTCCATGTCACTGCTTTGGTTGTCATGGTCAAAGAAAAGTGAGGTATGAGTGGCCTTCCTTTACATCAATCCACTCTCTGTTTCTGTGTGTGTTTTTCTTGTTGTTTTGGCTTAAGCTAATGTCCCACAGCTCTTGGTTTGAAAACCATCTTTTGTGATAATATAAGCTTTTCTAGTGGGGGCCTGGTGTTAACTGTTTATCTTAACGTTGAAAATTGTAGGTTTGCGGAATGAACCGTTTGGCTTACCATGATTGCTAAAAAGTCTTGGAGAAAGTTAAAACTAGGAGTATAGGGAAAGAAAATCAAAGTGAAAGCAAGGAGGCATGTCGGCATAAGGAGGTGCATAATATGGGTCAGGGGATAATATTGCAATAAGCTGCATAATAAAAGCATTTTTTGCATGTACCTTCTGGGGATTATTCTAATTTTTAACCATGAACAATAGGCTGGCAGTTCTAGAGTTGGTGGTGATGACATCTCATATCACTCTTTACCCTTATTGTCGTAGTCATATCATACGTACATGAGTTCCCTTTTAGTGTCATACTTTTGCAGACTTGAGAAATTGGTGTAAAGATTATTCTGACATATGACACACACTATCAATTTAGTGCATGCATTCCACAATCTTTTTGTCAATTATTAAATAAATTCTTTACCATATTGTGGATGGAAATGGCTGTGCTGGTCCGTCCATCCATGCATACAAGACTTTCACAAATATCCAGTGCATGCTGTTTAAATCCATAAAATAAAGAATTCGGTTCGCAAGCTCTGTTTGTACCACGTCAATTTATCTTCAACCTTTAAGAGCTTATTTCCTACATCTCTCTGCACTGTTGTGTATGTAGTGTATAAAATATACACAAGTGCATGTTAGAATTTCCCCTCTGACTTCAAGGCTATAATTTACTGCGCCTCCTTAAATCACTGGCAAATATTCAAGAATATCCAAATGAAAAAATTAGGTAAGCAGAATGAACTCATCAGCAGAGTTTAGTACAGTGGAATACTGTATTGTTGATTTGATAATTGATTTAACGTTGTAATTAATTTGGTGTAGAGGTAGTAGCTCATGTCGGCAAAGGCAAGCAATTCTGACTGCCTACCAACTCAAGTATTTGTGTTTTTATTATTTTATAAAAAAATGTTTTATTTTGCCCAGTTCTTAATTTTCCATTGCTTGTGTGGTATAATTTAATTTATTTCATTCCGGTCTGGTTCTTGTATTAGAGAGCAGAATGTGATGATTGGCACAGGAACACAGGAACATCTTTTTGTAATAGTCTTCTCACTTTCATGTTCCCTCATGATTAATCTTCTTTTTCAATACCTCTTATTCTCCCTCCTATTGACACAACCCTTCCTATTTCAAATTTGGGTATGGTGATAGGTAGGCCAATCTTTTATAAAGAGAATCAAAGTTAATCTTGCATAAGGTAATTGTTGGGAAGGCTGCCCCTGGTCGCGGCAGTGCCCGAAGGGTTACTCAAACTTTTTGTGGTATGTTGTGTAGCATTGACACCTAAACATTCCACTGTTATTGTTTTTAATCAAAACTCTTCATTCACAATTACAGAAAGAGGTTTTTACTTATCATGGAAGTGATCAGGAACAAAGTTAAGTCACCATGGAAACCATTTGAAATACGCATGCTGTTCTAAAGATGTAAGTGTAAGGTTTTGGATGAGTTCAGATTCTCATCGGTTTGTTGCACTGATATTGATATATTAATTCTTTTAATATATTTTAAAATATTAAAATCATTCGACTATTTTGAAGACTATGCACAGTAATGATACAAAAAAAGTCCACTAAAATTTCAAATTCTTTTTTCGACACACTTGATATTTAAATTTAGATTCTCTGCTATATTTCTTTACTGATCCTTTACTGTATCTTAAAATATACGAATAGATATTTATAACGATGTTTTAAAATATATTAAAAATATTTTTAAAGTATCCACATCAGAGTATTTTGAACTCTTTGATATTCTTGTTTGTGGTCCTGTAACTTCTGTTTTAATTTTTTATTTTATTTTAATTATTTCAAAATTTTATAAAATAAAGACTATAAAATATTAATGAAGTGGTATTTTATAATATGATAAAAATAAGAGAATTGAAGTTTTAAATATGAATAAATATTTTTATTAACTATAGTCACTAAATTATAAATTATATTATAAAAATATTGATTTAATATAAAAAATAAGTAAATATACAGATATAAAATATATGATTAAATTTATTAGTATATTTTGATTATTATTATTATTATTATTTTATATACATGATTTTAATAATAGTGTATCTATAAATAAATAAGAAGTGTGGTTGCTAATTTATTAATAAAATAAGAAAGTTAAATATAGGAAAATGTGTTTATGCTAATAGGATAACGAGCATGTAAACTTTGCACCTAAGATTTTGGAAGATTTGAAATTAAAATGTGTTGGGATGACAGTGATTGCATTCCTCTAAAATTATTGATTGTATATACTTAAAGAATGAAACTTCCCAACCCATGTTGGGTTTCATTCTTGTTCATATTTATGCTTAAAAAACAGGGGGGAATGGACACACTTTATAACACACCACCAGACACCGATTACAGAGACGTGAATGAAGTGAAATAAAAAATTTGGATTTTTTTTTTTAAATGTAACTCATCAAACAATTCCATGGTGTTACAAATTGTTTGAAATGTTTCCTTTTTATTTCTTAAGCTTTAGTACTTGTTTGGTTTCTTATAGCCATCTGAATTTTCCCACATCAATAATATTTTGTGCAAGAGGAAACCAAAATTTGGCACTGTCACCATGAGAAAACATGCAAACAAATAGTTACACAGTTGGCAAAGCACTTCTCTCATAATTTTGTTTGAAGAAGAAAAAGAAAGATTCCAATAATAATGCTGCAAATATAGAGTTCAAATGCTTAATTATGCAGACATGACATGCTCTGTTTTTAAATAGCCAGACAATAGAGTTACCTTTATTTTATTATTTTGTTATTTTGTTCGTAACTACTTCAGCTAATTTGGATGTATAGTAAGGTTGAGTTAGTTTTAAGGAAAGTTGCTTTTTCTGGGTCTGCTTTGGAGTGGAAACTTTCCACTGCATTTTTTGGCTTTCATACCACACTATTTTCTACTAAACTATTCCAATTCATTTATTCTGAGCAAATGCTATATTATTCTTTACACTTTTTTTAAAACTCTATAAAGAAAACACTAAGTAAAAGTTCATATATTTTTAATTTTGTTTTAAGTCTCCTAAATTCTTGAGTCGTCTTCTTCACACCGCTCTAAGGATCGTACCGAACTTGAATGGAGGATACATGTTCAATTGTATGGCTTTGGTTTCTGGTCACAATCTCTGGTTTCAAAGAGATGAAGTATCAGTTTCAAATAGTGAAACAATGACATTTGATATCATGCTATGTTTGGTGGATTGTACCAAATAGAAAATACTGTGATCTAGTAGAAAGGTCTCTGTTTTTCATACTTTGACCAGGTCCTGTTAGTATTATTGCTCAAAACTTGGTTAATTTAAACTAATCCAATTAATGATTCTTTTTCTCCCTGGCTTAAGCAAATAGTTGAACTGAATATACATTAATTTCCTGTAATTAATGACAGATGAAGAACAAAACTAAATCATGTAATTATCTGCATGCAATTGTTATTTCACTGATTACACTTGCTTTAAGTACAAGGCATTATGTGCAATTTCTATCACATGGTATGTGATTACTTTTGCAGTTTCCACTTAACTTCTGACCCTACAAAACATTGCCAAGCCAATTTCTCACTGCATCAAATATCTTTCTTTCTTTTTCTCATCTTCTCTCTCTGATTCTCCCACCAATCTTTGCCATAATGGCTCTTGTATAAGTGGTCCCATTTTAATTATAAAAAAAAAATGTATTACTATATACTATTATTTCTTTGTTACTCATATCATCTAATTTTACATTGATTGCATGAGAGAATGGGTCCAATTTGAGAGTACACACATGATATCACCAATCAACAAGATTTTCAATACTCAATTAGGTTAAACTACTTTGGGAAAGTGACAAACCAATAATCATTCCCACTTGATAGCTTACTATACCCTCAATCTCAAACCAATGGATGCACATCTTTATACTGCATATTTCTTCTTCAAAGATAATGCTCTGTTCCAACTTTTCTTTTTTCAAACAAACAACATCCAAGATAATACATGCTAAGGTGAAATAAAAAAACACGTTAAAGTTTAGAAGGAAATTTCAAATTTCAAAATTATTTTTTTTATCTTTTTTATTACTTTCAACTCAGCTTCCCCTTGTATGATTCTTATGTTTATAATTTTTTTATGTTACTCATCTAAATTCTTCAACGTCTTTGTTATAGCATTCCTTTCATAATTACGTTTTTAAATTACATCCCAAACCTTACCTACTTCAACTCACCAAATAAATAAATGAAGTTTTTTTTTTTTATTAAAATACATATTCATGTATAAAAGAAACGCAAACCCTTTGGAGGCCGTGTTAAATAAAGTTTGAAATATTTTTAGTTTTTTTTTCAACAAAAGTTTTATGAATAGGTTTTACTTGAAACAATTTTTTTTTCCTCTACTATTAAATATATCTAGTTTATTAATTATAAAAATTTAAAATAAAAGATCAAACTTAATCCATCTATATAATTTTATAAATAGATAGTGATATATCCATTTATTATTTACAGAAAAGGCGGAAGATATTTTTTATTCGATTCATTGTAATTGGAATTAAAATTTTCTGAAGCATAAAGTTTATAGTTTATTTTTATATCTGTAATCCCAATTTACTTTTCCAATTGTCGAGATGTTTTCTATAAAGAAAAGAGATAATCACGGATCTTGTTTTATATTAAGAAAATACACTTTCAAGTTTCAAGCATTGACCTAGCTATAAGGTCCCACTTAAAGCTCAAATTTGAAGCTTGATTTAAAACATCAAACTTATGTTAATAAAGTATATTATGAGATAAAATATGTGATCAAGACAAGAAAACCTTTTTATTTTGTGCCTCCAAAGATGTTTTTATTTTAGTGATAAGTTTAAATTTTACATTAAGTAAATATGAATAAATATGTTAAAATTGAGTACAAATATTATTTGGTTTTTTGGTCGAGATTAATCCTCATTCCTTCTTATTTCCATCATATTGAAAAATCAAGATTACGTAGTTCTTTTATTATTATTTTTGAAAAAATAAACATTTTAAAAAATCACATTTTTTTTTTGTATATTTAATTAAAGGTATGTCTTGGGACAGATATTGTAAGGACTAATACCTTACTCTCATGTATAACCGATAAACTATGATGATCACTGCAAACTTTGTTTTCAAACATAGTTTTATTTTTTATTCATTGTCTCGTTGTGATTTCAATTGTGAGAGATCAGTATCAATCTAATCTCACTATAGTTTTATAGCCATGCTCAATTTTTTAATTTCCCTTTTTGGGTAAATAAATACAAAAGCTTGAAACTCAAAGCTCTCACAGGTAGAGTAGAAAAGTGACATGAATAAAGTAAAATTTTACGTAAATTATGAATAATGTTTCCCTTTTAGTTAGAACTTAACTTTCAAAAAGAGAACACAAATTAACGCAGTAATGAAATCTGAAGTTTACCTTACTTAATGATGCTTAAGGTGAATGATGATGATTACAAACTTTCTCTGTTTGTTAATATTTTGTGTATTTTGAAAATTTTGTAATTATTGCTGTAGTCCCAAGCAATGCTTACAACTGGCTCCCACATTTCGTATCAAAATAACATATATTCCACTGGACCACTTTAATCATATGCTAATGTTCTCACCTTCACCTATTTCATTATAGTTTCTAATCTTATCCAAATATCCATGCATGCTTTTCATTTTTCTTTACTATATATATATATAACTATACATTAATTACTTAACCTACCTATTCCATAATCATTACCACATGTGAACGTTTTTTCTTTCATCATAAATTTCTAAACCTCTTTACTTCATATTCAATAATTTATGTCGTATAAAAGCAGAAATAGTGTTCACATTTTTTCATTCATCATCATGTATATGTCTTAATCTACATATTTTAAATCTCATCTCATACTTTACTCCAAACTCCTTTTTCTTCTTTTTCTGCATTTCTTTAGCTCCAAACTTGTAGTTGAAAATAGTTGCATGATTAAAAGAAAGCGAAATCACGGATCTTGTTTTCGTTCAAAAAATACATGTTGATGTAGTTGTTGTTGTTCAAGAATTATAGCCTAACGCAGAGGCCCCATTTAAAGGCCAAATTTTAGAACTAGTTTTCAAAAATAACAACTTTTCATCATAAAAGCATACATAATGCGACAAAGTGATACACAATTTACGACAACAAAAATGTTAATCATTTGAGACCAAAGATTGTGTATTAAAAAAATTGTCATCTGAAAACGAAGCTTTTTTTGGCAAAGGAGGACAGTGAGAGCTACCTTCTGAACAACTTTAGCTTTTTAAAACCTTCATGTAAACTTGGTTGCTACGGCACAACATTTTTTTTTTTTTGCATTATTGCTGCCATTGTCAACGTTTGTTTCTGTTCTTCATCAAATCCCACGATATACAACACAACATTAAAAATTTAGAAGAAACAAACTTAGCAAAAAGTGAAATTAAACAAAACACTGATTAAGAACAAAAAGAAAACTTATTTATAGGAACACAGTGCTTGCATCTTGTTCATTATAAAAAAAATAAAAATTGTTATTACTCTTTCTATCATAAATAAAGGTTTTATTCATCATCGTCACTACAGTTTTATTACTTGTGTTATTATTGGTATCTTAATAAATTAGAATTTCTGATTTCAAATTGTTATATGTCCCGTTTAATATTTACAACTAACTGCAACGTATATCTTAGAACCCAATTGATAAATGGGCTTTCCTATATGTTGAAGAAGGTCATTTCTTCCAGCCAATCTATAATTTTAACCTGCACTCCTATAATAGATTTTTTTATTCTGAATTATACATTTTGAAAAAAAAAAACTCTTTTAGATTGAATAATTTGAAATACAAAATCATTTTTCAGATTATAATATAAAATTTATATGTCAGATAATTTATGGAGGTGTAAGTTGAAGAAAATTGCTGTTAACGTATCATGACTTATGGTCTTAGTTTTAGTTTTGCTTCAACCCAACATTCTTTTCTTACTTGTGATTATTAACTGCACTCCAATACTACAAGCAAAATGACTATTTTAGAATATTTTAAAAATCTTATTCCAGAAATAATTTTTTAAAAATCTGAAAAACAAATTCCAAGTTATCATTACAAAGAGTAATATAGTTATTTTCAAAAATTATGGGAGTGTAATTATAAACTATGAAGTTACGGTAAGAAAATTCCTTAACTTTTGTCTCCTACCTGTTGTGATCCAATATACTTCACCCAATCTTGTTCAATGCACCATTAAACACCCCCAATTCACAGCCGTCCGATTTCCACCTTTCCCAGCCCATTCAATTCGGACTACATAATAAGCACAGCCCAAAAAGAAGAAGGTTAGTAATTATGTTATGGGCTCATATATTTAGAGGGCTAAAAAAGCAAATACCCACTTCGCCCCTGAGTAAAATTAACTACTTTTTATCTCTCACTGATACACTCCCAATTTTTTTCTCAGTAGACGTTGACATTCATTACATTGTTTTGTTTTACAAATATCGATATTCGTATCAAGTTTTATCTGGATGTAGACATCCAGTATTATAAATTTTTCTATCTACAAATATCAACATTCGATATTTAATAATATAAACAACATAAAAATTATTTTGAAATAAATTAATTAAAAAATTAAATTTGGAAAAAAAATATTATTCTTTAATTATTATTTTATTTACTTTTTATTTTTTAACTGTTAATTTCTTTTAAAATTTATTTATATTGTAACTTTTTTAATTTGTTTAATTATATTTTAAAAATAAAATAAAATATTAATATATATATATATATATATATATATATTTCTTTTTAATTTAATTTATTTTATTATATACTGTTAATTTTTTAAAATTTATTTTTATTTTTATTTTATTAATAAGTATTTTAAAAATGAAATAAAATATTTATATATTTTATTATATAACATAAAAATAAATTAAAAAAATAAACAAAAATTTATTTGTATGTATATACAGGATATCGATATCCAATATATGAAATTTTTTAAACACATGTTAATTGATGTCAACATCCGCCGGAAAAAAAAAATTTAAGGTTGATTGAGTTACACAGAGTAAAATTATAGTTACTTTTTAACTCAACGGTAAAGTGGGAATTTTAAAACTTTTTGGGGATAGTAGAAGTGATTGGAGGTGCAAGGAGACATTTTTAAATATTTTAAAGGAATTAGAAATTTCTTCCAACACCTTCAAAATTTCTTTTGTACTCTCACATATATTTAAAATTTTAAAAATATACTTTAATCATTTAATTGATAACATAAATTTTACTTTAAAACTATTTTTGGATATCGACTTTTGATAAAGAACGTCACAAAACATCACTGGATGTCGACATCCAAAAAATTGTGTACTTCCATATGTCAATAAATATATATATATATATATATATATATATATATATATATATATTTTTTTTTTTTATATCTGTAATTTTATATATTTTTTGATTTGTAAGTATTTTAATTAAGAAATATATATTTAATATTATTTT
>Ga0099822_1005756_pt1 | contig 16185 bp, 6 predicted proteins | sample CowpeawhiteBW_FD_76839 | JGI IMG/M metagenome (GOLD analysis project Ga0099822, IMG submission 76839) | Root nodule microbial communities of legume samples collected from California USA - Cow pea white BW | ecosystem: Host-associated > Plants > Roots > Nodule | place: USA: California | collected...
AGCAGAGACATATGATTTTATAAAAAGTTTGTAAAAGTAACGGTCAATTTTTAAAAATTTAATAAATTATTATATTTAAAGGGTAAAATCGGTATTTTGAAAAGTGGACACAAAAGGAGAATCTCCTTTATATATTGTTATAGATATAATATAATATTTTTTTTAAATGTAAAAAATCTACTTTATTATACTTTATAAGTATTTAAAATAATTTTGTGGGCTAGTCCAATAAATGAGTTTAATCAATTTATAAAAAAATAATTCAATATCATTTCATATTACATAATTTCACAGGTCACATTTTTCATTACAGTATTCAATTTTCATTTACAAAATAAATGACAAATAAAATAATAAATATTAAAATCAAAAGATGTAATTAAATTAAATAACAATATTTTTGTGTCTAGTTTTTTTAATAAAAATAATGATATTATGATTTTCATTTAACTTTTATTTTTTATTTTTTGATATAATTTAATTAATATAGATAAAAAATTAGAATCTCATTTAACTTTTATTTTTTATTTTTTGATATAATTTAATTAATATAGATAAAAAATTAGAATCATAATATAATTTTTTTTAAAATAACATGGTGCAGTACTCCGTCGTCGCTGAAGGAGGAGCTTACGCGTTAGGGTAGGGTAGATGTTGTTGACGAATTAAAATAATGGCTACTTTCTTAGTATTCTAAAATTCATAATTTTTATATAAAACATAAATATTAATTATTTTATGTTTGAAATGTAAGTGCTTTTTTTTATATATTTTACAATTATATCGTTCAAATTATTTTTATATTTTTCATTGACATTATTTTAGACCATTTTTATATCTTTTATTATTGAATTTCGTTGACATTAACATTATTTTCAACTGTTTGGTATTATTATAATAACGTTTGTTGTCATTAAATAATAGAAAGAAGTAACTATTTAAGTAGTTCATTAAAAAAATTTAAAAGTGGTTGTTATTAAAAAAAATATAAATCAACAAAATGAATATTCGGAATATTTCCCTCACTACATCACTTCACAACAACTATCCATATAATGACACATCACCAACATAGTTGAAGCCATGCCAATAATTGAAAGTCAATTTTGGCAACAGGAGATTTGGCCTCACCAATAATGCTGCAAATAGGACAGAATAATATTTCAAAATTCGCTATTATCCATACTTGCAGAGATTCTCAAATCCCATGTACTCATGATTCTCTATTTTGTGTATCATATTTGCAATACCAACTCCACCTAACATGCGAGCCAAAAACGATTCAAAATTCATCAGCACATGCACATTAACATTATAATTAGCAAGTTTTCACCAAAACCAAAAGAATTGCATGCGATTCTCACCTAATGAAACTGCACTGATAAATATTGTAGAAGCTAGAATGAAGATAATAAGAGATGCTCTTCCAAAAAGGATGATCATTTTTCTCACAATGTGCTGTCCAACTACAGCAGCAATGACAGCCACAAGAGTGAAGTATCCAGCTGTGGAACATTTACCAAAATTTTGTTATAAAATTTTATATAAAAAGTTTTTTTTTAATTTTTTTTAAGTTTGAATTGATTTATAATTATTTTGTGGATAACTATTCATCGAAATGAAAAAGATTTTATAAAAGAAATTGATAACAATTTTTTTAATAGCATTAAATTAATTAAATAAATGAATCGCATCACTTTATGCTATTTTTAAGAGTTAATTTTGAAGTTCTGGGGCACTAACCATAAGGAACTGGAAAACGTTTCAAGAGATAGTATTCTATAACTGACATAGATGAGGAGAAGGTCATGGCAAAGGTGGCTGTGGCACTTGACACCTGCACATAAGACGTTGAATCGTTTTAGTAACAGAAATAAACTTCTTTCATCTGCTTCTACGCTCACCAAATATCATTTCATATTTGCAATCATAGATACTCTAAATTTACATCTCTCACGCATTGCTTCATATATTTACATATCTCCAAACATATCCTTCGTAACAACTTCGCATTTTCAACATAAAATTCGATATTAACAGTGACGAATACTATTATCATAAATCTAACAAATAATAAATCTCATTAGAATTGATTTTGGACGATTCTAATACTAGATTCAAGTATGAGTTTAAGTCCCGCATTGAGTAAAAATGAATAAATTGAGGAACATGTAAGGATCAATATCCATAAACCCATTGTCTTATAAAATTTTGAGTTAAAAGTGGTGTGAATGCCTTATATGTAGGTTGGGCTCGTGCTTATTAGTGTAGTATCTTTCCGATATCCTTTCTCGAAACACCCGAACACTTTCTAAGATAAGATTTACATTTATAAAACTAACCTGAGGTGGGACTCCGAGCTCGAGAAAAAGTGGACCCATAACGAATCCTCCTCCTAGTCCCAACATGCCACCAACTACGCCAGCAAGTATGCCAAAGACACAATAGACAAATAGCTGTAAAACAGTGAAATCTTTCCCTTCTTCTCCGATGGAAGCTATTACTCTGCGTCCACTGAACAAGGCAGCTGCCTCATATGCAGTTACCCCAATCGAGACAGGAATCTGCAGAACATGGAAACCATGTTTCGAAAGGTTTAAAGATGTTGTAACAGACAGTTTTCTGACAGAAGAATTGTATAAGAGTAAAGCTATGGAGGAATGTCCCGAAAACAATTACCTGTAACAAGTTCAGTACCCAATACCATGTTGAACAAGTAGTCGTGTAGTTTTCCTGTCCATAATAGCACATTATTTTTTATCCCTAGTTAGAAAAGTTGCATGGTGTAAAAGGTACAAAGTGTTGTTTGTTAGTAGACATGAAAGAACAACCTTGGCAATCTGTAATGCAAGGAACGAAACCCAAACAAACATAAGAAGTCCAAACTCCTTCCAACATACGTTTTCAATAATAGTGACCTGCAGAATCCACATTATTAGATATAAAAGGAAAATCAGGAAGTTCATAAAAGAACACAGTGGAGAAGAGAATATAGTGACCTCATGTTCAATGGTGACACTCTTGATGTCCTTCACAGCGACACCATTTGGCCCACTTGGAAGAGGCTTGTATTCCACTTCAGCTGAAGCTACACCAAAATGAAAGTTGCAACATAAGAAAAAAATTGTTCCGGTAAAACTTAAATATGATTTGGTGTACGTTGATGAATATCTGAACTCACCGTTTGATTGTTGCCGCCTAGCAGCTTCCTAGATTGATACAAAATGTCAAACAGTTAGCCCTCAATTCCAGGTTATATACACCAAAACAGTGCTCTCTTCTTGTTAATTATATTGAAAGATACAAAGTCAGTAACAAAACAATACTTCTTTTTAGTGTCAGTGTCCAACTTATATCCAAAATTAAAATTCATTCATGACCAATATTTTAATATATTTTAATTTTTAAATTTAAAAAATAAATAAATATTATCCTTTTAGTTAAATGATATTAACTTTTTTTTAAGTGTTAAATTATATTCTAAGCTAACATTCAAGTGAATTTGAATTTTTTGTTGAGTTTTGTATTATTCTTTGTTGTGTTTTCAAAATATATTAATAACCATTAATTTTTAATTTTTAAAATATACTAAAAAATTTTTAAAGTATTAATATAGTGTATTTTTAGCGTTCAACACAAGATAACATCTAAAAATTCAACATAGAATTTGGAAATTTGGACTTGATCGGAATTGTTGCATCATTTAATATGTTCCAGTTTAAATAACAATATGAAATACCATTAACTCATAAAAAAATAATGTTATTAGATTAAAAGGATTATATCCATTCATTATTATTAACATTATTATAAAAATAAAGTGTATCAAAATTTAAGAGAAAAATAAATTTCAATTTCGCGTGCATCCAAGTTGAGAAAGCAAAAAACATATTTAACTGAATTATTTATGTTATATAGTTATGGGAAAGTGTGAGGTAAAAAATGGAAGTGAAAATATAAATGAAGTTAAGCAAGACCTTTTTCATTATGGTTTCCTTTTTCCAGGTTTCAACCCCCTTACAGAATGCTTTTGTTGAGGTGCCTGCAAGACAATAAAATGAGTTAAAAAATATAAAAGTGGCAAAGAAAAATGGCAGCTTCAATGATTGTTACCTAGAAAGAGAACAATAAGCAATATTGTGACTATCCAATCAGGAAATACAACATTGAAGGCTACTCCAATGCTGATACCCAGCATGAGCATTGGTTGAATGAGAAGAGCCAAATCATAGTCTATGATTGGCTTATTCATCGTAGGATGCCTCAGTTTAAGGTTGTAGTAAACCGTTGACACAGCTGCACCCATGATCATACCTGTAATAAACATTACGCACATGATGATCGTTAGAAATCTAAAGTGTAAGTTTTAAATTTTGTTAATATTTATTTTTTTCGGTGAAATTTTCTCAGTAAACCTAACGATGATTAAAGATAGTGAACTCTTAAAGTTGTAAGTCTTTTATTTCTCTTTTTATAGTGCGTTTGAATATAACTAAAGAAAATAGAGAATGATACGAACAACCAGAAAACTTTTTAGCTTGGCCGAAGAAAAAGAATGGGAAATAAAAGAGAGAAAAAATCAATGATTTTCAAAATTTAAATTTAAATATAACATTTTTTTTTCATTTTTTCTGTAATCTTAAATGTAATTTTAATCCTTGAAATATAGTCTTAATTTATCTGAGTCCTTATTTTTTAATCTTGGTAAAAGTTCCGCTGTTTAGTTTCAGTAGTTCTAGTAGTTCTTGTATTTTGTTTTAATTTTTGTAAAATTACTATTTTATTTGTTTTAAATTAGTCTGTTTGAAAAAAAAAGGGAATTACGTTTTACATTATATGAAAAAAAAATTAGCAGGAATTAAAATAAAACAATAAGAGAACTGAGACAAAAAATAAAGTTACAAAAGCCAAAAAATTAACAAATATTTTGTAAAATCCAAAGATAAAAAATATGGGACAAAAACATATCTATTTATTTTTTTTACTTCAATATTTTTTTCTTCCTCATTTTACATTGATCTACCAATAGTAGGATTATGTCGGCCGGGGGATATTAATTATGGCAGATTTTTATGATTTTAGAGTACTTTAGGGTTGACTTTGAATAGTTAAAAATGAAAAAAGTACCATGAAAAACACAACATATTTATTTATAAAAGGTATAAAAGAGTGTAATTAAATTGTTTATCTTAAGTAAACCGTAAAACTAAAAAAATTAAAGAACGCATAATCGTGATTAATCTTACATTTAGAAATAGCTGTGGCTGATTTAGGATCAAATCCAATGATTAGACTGAGCATAGGCACGAATATGCCTCCTCCACCAACACCACCCACACTTCCAAAAGCCGCACCACAAAACCCAACAAATGTACTCACAACAATTTGCCATCCAAATTCCAAATCCTGCAAACAAAAATGTTTTTTTTTACAACACTTCTGTCACTTTACAACTCACTTTCACAAATATTTTAATTATTAAAAAAATTAACTTTTATATTTGTTAAAAATATATATATAAAAGAATAAAATAATAAATATAAATTCCATGTAAAAATTTGTTCTGAAAATAATAGTAGCATCGTCATGTGAAAGTAACAACACCATAACTTTTCTCTTGCTTGCTATACCATTGTATCTATCTACTTTTCCATTTTCAGTTTATAGGAGAAGAAAACAAAACAGAGCTCCAATTTGTTTTTTCTTTAACTAACTAAGAAATCAACAGAACAAAAATAGAACAAAAAAAAAATCCTTCTATTTTCGCTTTCATTTAGATAATTTATTTTTCTCAAATAACCCACATATACTATCCTGAAAACATTATTTTTCTTAGATTGTTCATAATTAAAGTAAAAAAAAAAAACTATTTAAATAATCCTAAAATATATAAGAAATCATGTTAAACAGTACCTGAATATTATTGAAATACATTACTTTTAAACTAAAATGATAAATATTTCAATAGTTTAAAAATTATTTAAGAACAAATGATGAAATTAGTGGGTCATTAAAAAAACTTACTCTTACTTAACAGCATATTTGGAATAACTTAAAAGTTATTTTCAGACATTTTGTTGAAAAACAACCGAAAAATTTCAGAAAATTTGTTAATTTTCAACTATGTTTATCTTTTCTGAAATTTCCATTTTCTGCCCATACAACTCTGCTGTACAAAAACTTTTTTTCATTATTTAAACATAGGTAATCATCCTCACATTCATTTCCTCAATAAATTTATTCAAACAACAACGAATTTATATTAAGATTCATTGCATGTTAAGTCACTAAAATAATGGAAAATAATTTTTTAAATTTGGATAATTTTTTCTCTAATTTAAAATATTTGAAGTGTTATTTTTTAAGTGATTTTTTTTTATATTTTAAAATTACTTAATAAAATATTATGCCACCTCTTACATATAAGAAGTTATCAAAATTTAATTTTTAAAATATTATTATCCGAAAATAATGTAATTTTTAAGTTAGCTTTCTGTCTTCACATGGTTATGTTTCTGATCCAATCATCGAATCGGAACATTTGTGAAGTGAATCATCAAAATGACAAGCAAAAGCAAATCAGACAGGTCAAATGAAGTTATCGCTTTCCCAATCCAAAAATAAAACAAAACCAAATCCCATGAATTTTCTGTGTCTTTGTCTTCAAGAAGAACGAAACCAAGAATTCAAAAGAGATGAAGAGCTTACCGGCCACACGTGATGATACCCTGTATCCTCAGATTGCCACAAGAAATTAACAACTCTCGTGAGAAAATTCTGTGCAGGATCTTCGGTAACATTAAACCGTGCCACCTCCATTCTCGTAATGCTTCTTTCTGCAGAAGCCATCGCGAAAACGCACGCAGAACAAAACAACAACACAATCCATGTGGATCCCATACGCTTCTTTCCTTCAGAGAAATTGAATTTGGAATTTGTTCTGTAATCAACAGAGTCTCTGTTTGACCGGAAGAAAGACTCGATCGGACGAAGAAAAGAAGATGCGAAGAAAAAACTTGGCTGAATTGGATGAAGCTATTTTCTAGGAACTAATTTTGAGAAACACCGATTTTATAAATTTTTGTTCCTCGGAAAACGAATCAGCAACCTCCCAAGAACTTTCACTTTTTGCGTGACAAAAAATACCGTGAAAAAAAAAATGTAGAAAACAAGAAAAAGATTAAATTAATAAAGAAAATGAACAAAGGATGTTCACAGCAATTTTCTAGCAGTGAGTGGATTTATCAGCAGCGAAGTTTGCGCTGTCTCTTTCTCTCTCTGTCTCTTTCTCTTTCTCTACTGATTCGTATTCTGTGCCATGCTACCTTAGCTTCAATTTATAAAGATCCAAAATAATTGAGACTCTGATATTTACATGTTTATAATGTTTATTTGTAATTTCAGCCAATTTTTTATCTAAAAGTGTTTACAAAAAAGCTGGTCTAAATAAGTCAATAATTACACCTTCCATATTCACACACTGCATGAACAACCTATATATATTTTATAGAAAAAAAAATTCACCACGTGTAAGATTTATTCGACCCCCATAAAAACACACAAATAAAGTAAAGTAGGTGCATAAATAGTTACGATGTACCGATACTTTAATTTGGGTTACATATTGGTATCTAATAATTTAGAATACTTTATCGATACTAATAAGTGAAGTATCTCATTTACAAAATCGTAGTACAATACAATAAAATATTTGAATAATGATCAATTTTAGTAACAAAAATAATTAGTTACTTTATAGTGACCAATTTAAGTATCAATTTAAAAACTAAAATTATTGGCAACTAAAATAGTTCCAAAAAATTATAATTAGTCTCTAATTGATAATTAAAATAATTTTTATTATAAATTGATTTCTAAATTTGTCACCGACATTAGTTATCAAGATTTTGACTACCAAAATAATTGATTTTTAAATTAGTCACTAACATTAGCTACTTGGCTACCAAAATAATTAGTCTATAAATTGGTCTCTAATTAAGAAATTGGTCTCTAATATAATTTTGTTACTAAAATTGGTCATTATTTAAGAGTTTTCTTAGAGTGTTACTTTTATGATGACAATAATTTATATTTTTTATGTTAATAACTTTAGTACATATAGTTTTAATTTGAATTAAAACAAGACAATCATATATTTATTGTGTTTTTAAGAATTATTGTACACACTTCTCAATATTCATATATCGCGTATCTATCACGTATCATATCTTATTATTTTTCAAAATAAATATATTGACGTATTAGATATGTGTCATATCCGATCCGATACATGTACTGTATCCGTGCATCATAGATAAAGACACATCGATAGGTAAATTTTACATTAAGAGTATATCTTTATTTGTTAATAATTGAGTTTTATGATAAATATTTAATTAAACATTAATCAAGCAAATAGTAGACACCAAAATATTTAATAAAGGACCCATGGTTTATACCCTAATAAAAGGAAATAAAAAAAAATGTATGATAATTATTATTGGTGATTATTTATGCTTCCAACAAGTTTGGGGTATTCCTTTTGGGAACAAACAGGTCGTGCCCAAAACGGAAAAATTTTCATTCTTATCACACGAATGCAATATTTTCTCATCTTATTTATGGAATGGTTGGGGCAATCATTATTACTAGTGTCATTATAAATAGCAATTATACTTAATATTACACTTCAATTTAAATTTATTGTGATTTTGAAATGTAAAATGATATATGTTCATAAAGAGTTTACAATTTACTTAAGTAGTTAATGTATGTATATGTTGTAAAATATATGCTTTTGTCTTTTCTTTTATTATGGTCTGTAATTTACTACTAATGGAGATTAAAATTATCTGTGTTTGTATTTTGTTTTAAATTTTATTTTGTCTTTAATTAATTTACTATTCATTGTAAATAATTGAATGTCACAAAACAACTCATCTTGTCTGTAAGCTATCCTGAACAAGCGTATGGGCATGGGTCATCTGACAAGTTTATAATAAAAACAATATTTAAAGTTTATAAACATTTAATTGGATCGTTCAAAGTATAAAATAAAATGAATTAAAATTATTTAGTGAAAATGTTAGTTTAAATATTGTTTAAATAAAATAATTACTTTCATGTTTTCATGTAAATTAAGTTGAATAATTTGTAGAACTTAATATAACTCACGTTTTGATAGAATAATTCACAGTCCATACTCATGACATAATAGATCGATGAAATCTACACAAGTGAACGCGTTTATTTGATTAAAAAACAGAGTCACATGAAAGAATTAAAATTGGTCAACTTTGCTTTTAGCCTTGTTTTCGGCCAGATTGAGTGTTTGCATTCTTTAAGAAAAATATTAAAAGATAAATCCAACACGTAATATTTTAATTTTTTTGTTCGATCTAAAGAGAAAAAGTTAAGATTCCTTCCTCAGTATATCGAATTCGAATGTGAGGAATATTCGATTATATTCACAGGAGAATTTTCAAAGACAAAACACCTGCCAAATTTTTATACAAATATAAAAGAAAAAGTTGATATTGTTTATTAATGTTTCACGTTTACAATACTCTTATTCTTTCTTATCCTATAAAATAATAATTTTTTTAAAATATTAAAAAAAATTATGAGAAAAAATTATCAAAATTTAATTATTAAAAAAAAATCTATTTTCTTGACGAGACGTTCTTACGTGGCACAGATGCAGCAATTCACTGGTGTTTTGGATACAAACATTATAAGAGTCAAGAAATCTAAATAAAAACAAAACTTTACCATTTATTCAATTTTATCGGTGATCTAATGTCTGTAAAAAGACAACTCTTTTATTTGAGAATAAGTTAGCAGACATTTGGCAAAAATAGATCCACCATCTTGTTCTTAATAACATTTATTTAAAAAACATCGAATTTGAAATGTTCTACTGTTCCTCTTGCTTGCTATTATTGAAAAGAAATAATATTCTAAAAGCAAATGTACTTTAACTAATTCAAGACAAAGCTTAAGGTTGGCAATATTCTCTATTCATATTGGGATGATAAGATTAAGACACATCACAATCTCATAATGTTGTGTCAGTATTTTAGAAAAGTAAATTTGAAAAATAAGACAAAAAAACAAGAAACTTTAGCCTCACGTTCGATGCTGCTACAATTTAAACCTATGCGATGCGTATAAGTTAGTCTTAATTTCGGTTTTATTTATTTATTTTGATCTGCGTGGGTCTGAGATAAATATTTCAAGAAAAATTTGAATTTCTAGTTTTGTAAATAAAGCGAAAGAGATTAAAAATAAATACCTCAACCAGAGTAATTTAATAAATTTTCTTATAAAATTAATTGTTAATTAAAAAAAATAGTAAATACTTTACACTTATAATATATATAATATAATATACCTTCATTAATGATAGTACGAAGTGCCTATCAAACTGTATAAGTGCGTGATACATGTTCTCACTGTAACATCTGACATTGACAGCCCAACATTACCTCTAATAATGTTCACGCAATCATTGATTTTTTATAAATAAAAAAGTATATATTTATGTCTTATTACGTTTGCGATAATATTATATAAGTTATCAATAATACAAGTCCCCAAGCGCGAGAATTGTGTACCTATAAAATATTACCATGATGTTAAAATTGTCATAAACACACGACATGTTTATTTCCAATAATGAAAAGCGTAATTATGAAAAGAAAGGAGAATAAAAAAATTAAACACATATTTATTAAAATAAAACGGACAAATCACAAGAAATATAAATACTAAATTTCTTAATAAAGAAAAAGAAACTTGCGTAAGAAAGTATGTACGTAATTTAAGTATGATATAAAAGACATAATTATTTTATCTATACCTATAGATATAAAGAGTTCTTCTTTTTATATCCATATTAGTTTTCTACATACTTACAGATCATGATTTAGTAAAAGTATAATGATATATGATTTCTTTTACTCTTATTTTATATTTTTATTTTATAATTGTTGACGTCATTTAATGTAAATTATTAATTAATATATAATTATTTTTTATTTTAAAAAATTAATGACTCATATTAATTCATATTGTGAAATAAAATATGAAAGTCAGATTCTAGAATTAAAATATAATATTTTTTTAAAAAGAATTATGTAAAACAAAAGTTATGTACGTCAAATACTATTTTTATGTTATGAAGAATAGAAAAACAAAATCATTTTTGTGTAGTTCGTGGTGTTTACTCAATTTTGTAACTTTTTATACCATTTATTTATTCTGATGATTTTTCAAAAAATTATATTAGAATGGTAATTTTTTTCACCCCGTACATATTTTTCTTAAACTATTATTATATATTGGTGTTTCATTAGGTCAAAAACATCAATTACATAATATCAATTATGAACCCGAAAAATCAATTGGTGGCAACAGAGAGCACAGTGAGACGTGTAACTTTATATCATCTTTGAAAACTCATATACGTAATCTGCATGCTTCTGAAAATTTAGCAAACAATTATTCTATTTTTATTCAAAGGAATCGGATCATCGAGCAATTTCAGTCTATGTGTGTTTCTAAGAGATAACTAACAAAATATTCTTAGTAGTTAGCAACAAGGATATGTCTTCTTTCGGCATTTGATGATTAAAATATATATTATTTTCATTTAGGAAAAATTCGGATAATGACTTATCAGTCAATGAATAGTAAACATCGAATGATAATTCATTAAAATATAACAATATAATAAATAAAAAAGTAGATAAATAGATGCCACAATAATCTATGTGTTTTCTTAGTAAAAGTATTTATATATTAATATATCATCTGTAACTTAAAGTTATGAGATTGAATGTTATAGACACTGAGTTAATTAAAAGATCTGTCAAATTTATCACAGGGACATGATATTATATGTTAGGTATAATTATTGATTTGATTCTTCAGTTTTTTGAGTTGATTCAATTTAGTTTTTAAATTTTTGAAATGTTCAATTTGGTTTCTGAGTTTTTGAAATATGTAATTTGATATTCTTATTTTTGAAAGTAGTTCAATTTATTATCTTCTGTTATATTACAGTTAATGTCGTTTATATACTGGTGAACTGTCACTGTGCAATAGAAACGTGAGTAAAGTTTTTAATTTGGTTGTTTGTTTGTTGGGTGTAGTTAAATTATTTTAGTTTCTTTGATGTTTTCTTGATCATGTGTATTCAGTATGATATTAAGATTAGTTGTTTAATTTGTTGTACAATAACAATTCATCACTATATAAACGACATAAATTGAGATGTAATAAGAGCTACTAAATTGATCAACTTTAACAAATAAAAATACCAAATTGAATCTTTTAAAAATTCAGAAATCAAATTAAACAAACTCAAAAAAAATTAGGAAACCAAATCAATAATAATACTATATATATATATATTATTAATATTTCTCTGAAAAGACATACTTGTAGAATTATTTTTTGTTAAAACTTGAAGATGAAATTGGTTGTGTCCCTCTGCAAAATTCAAAAGATATGTCTGTACGATAAAGCTTAAAGTCACTTTTGGTATTTTATTTGTAAAAAGTCATTTTTCAGGTTTTGTCGTCTCAATTAGGATGGTTTTCATGCCATTTTTAGAAAGTGGGGCTATTTATCAACGTCACCTTACCATTTTTCAGTGTATTGTTGCGTCAAGGATAATCAACATACAAATAACGTATATTTGAAAAAGGAAAATATTTTTTTCCTTACATCATTTCACCCACTGACAACTTATTTTTAAATATTTTAGTTATTGGAAAAATAATTTTTTATTTCTAAACAAAAAATTAAAATTAAAATAATATACGTAAAGAGTGTATAAAATTTGTGATATAAAAAATAATACTATCTATTTTGTAATCGAAATCTGAAACCAAACGCATATCGCATTGAATACATGACCCAGATAACATTATGATTCAACATGTGTCGTGGTTTTAGTCAGATAAAAACCCGTAACATACACGAAATCTTGTTGCACCAACATCGGTTACACTATAAAAAAATTAATTTATAATGTAATAAGTTAGAAAAAAAGAAGTTATGATAAGAAACAAAAAATTAAAATAAACACGACTTTGGATCTCATAAATGTTAGACTTGAGTGGATATTGCTTTAAGAATGATAATAAAAGTAATTTTATATTAGTTCAATATCGCTATCTAATAACGAAAATATCATTTCATAAGTTTAAGACGAGTAACTCGAAAATATTTATATCCTGTAATCTTTTTTATAATAATTATTCTTGTTTTAAAAAAATTATTGTATAATTTTCATAACTTTCTATATACATATTCCTTAAAATTTGATAACACACACACACACACACACATATATATATATATATATATATATATATATATATATATATATATATAATTAAAAAAATATATACTGATTAAAAATTTCACAATAACTAATGTAATCGAGTTTGCAATATTTATTATGATAACTTGCACTTTTTGTGTAGTCATGAATAAAAGTAATAATTATAATTTACTAGGAAAAATATGTATTCTATGTTAAATCTCCATAATAATTATAATTTGTTTATGTTTTGTGAAGTATATTTTTTATAATAAATTTGATGTGATGGGGTCGTTTATTTTTTATATTGTTTTTCTTTTTCTTTTATGGTTTTTTATGTGATAACAAATAATGAATTTTCTTGAGTGTTAATATAATTAAGATATTAAAGTTTATAGTACTGTAATAATTATCTTATTAAATAACAATTTTTTGAATTTAAAGATTTATTGTTATTTTATCCTTGAATAATGTTATTATTATTATTATTATCACAAATAGATTATGCGATATTATTTTAGTTTTTTGTTTTCAATATTTAGATTAATGTAATTATTGATTTATATGTATAGGATTATATTCTTAAAAACATTGGGATCCAAAGTCTAATGTGATGGATCCTTCCGGTTTAAAAATAAAAATATAACATCTCTATAATATAACATATTTGCATACAACCTTGCTAGTATTAAGAATACATGTTATTAATTTGTTATACTCATATTTAAGTTCAATGATATGAAATTCTTAATTTCTTGAGATGGGGAGTGGAATTATATTACTCAAAGGCTACCAGCTAAATCTTCCCAATTATATATTTGAAAAAATTAAAGTCTATGATAATAATAATAATAATAATAAGAGAAATGATGTTTTATCATTTCCTTTTCATATACAATAAATTAAAAATTTCTTATAATAATAATAATTAAACTATTTGCTAATATTTTGATAAGTAATTAAATAAATAACTCTTAATTAATTGTGTGATTAATATTAAATATATGACATGTGACCGACATTAATTTAACGTCAAAATTAATATATCATATTATACTGTATCTTGCCGTTGATCGACATGTTTAATATATATTTTTTTCTGATTCGGATCTGTTAGTGAATATTCATGAGAAAGACTAGTTTCAAACTACTACAGTTGTCTAATAATGAAAGATACATAACATGATAAGATCATAAGATACCTTAGTCATGTTTAATTCACATGATACTTTTCTCAAACTTCTTCTTTCCAATTCGTTATTCCTTTCCACGTGCAGGTAAGAAAAACCCTGATTAATTAATCATTTTTCATTAATTCAGAGTGTTTATAATTAACAAATAAGTAGTGTTAAGGAAATATTTAATTATAATAGAATCAGCCAAAAGAGGTTTTCTTAGCATTATGATACAATTATATGTGGATTTCACGGAATTTTGTAAGTTTCGAAAAAGAAAATTATGAAAGCAGACAAATTGTGCTATGCGATTTTAAAATAAAGATGCTTTAATGTAAATACGATTTTAGAACATCTTAATTTTTATGTTTTTTATTTTATTGAAATCGTGATGTTATTTTTGTAATATTTAAGAAACACGTTTTGTTGTTTTTTTATATTTTTTTCTAAAGTCATGGTTGTTTCATGTATGTTAATGTCATTCTAATTTTAATTATCTAATCATTCACTTGATGACAAAAGTGATATATACTGAGACAACTCATTTATATATTTGTTTATAACCAACTAGACATATAATTTGCTATATATTTATTTTTCTTCATTGTTTATTATGTATCACTAATAATAGTAAGAATAACTCTATATTAAATACGATTTTATCTTACTTTTAAAACTAATTTAAGAAAAAAATTACCATCTGAGCTTGATGTTATTAATACTTTATCAAATAATTGTTTAATCATGCAACATATAAATAGTTTTTCTTAACACCATTTTATTATAAGAAAATTTTTAATTACTGATAAAATGTTACCAACAATAATAAATTTATCGATAAATTCAAATTACTTGACAAATTTTTTAAACAGATTTTACATTTTAATTTATCAACAAATACTTTCATCAATATGAAATTGATTTGTAAAATATGTTGGAAAGATCCGTAAGTAAACTTATTATCATTAAATATATTGTGTTGAAGTAGGAAAAATTGGAGAAAGAAAAAAGAAGACAAAAAAGAATATGACGACGACAACGAATATAGTTGACAATAATAAAAATTTTATCTTTTGTTATAATTCCACTAATGGTCTTTAATCATCAAATAGATAAAAGATAAGTTAAAAGCATATGAAACTTTAGAAAAGGTTTTTTGAGATATAATAATTTTTATAAAATGATGTAAATCTATTTGTAGTTTAAATTTGTATGAATAAAAATAATTGAATGTAATTCTTACAACTTTACTACTCTTAAAACATTTTTAAATATTTGTATCTAATATAATTTAAAATATTACATGACCACTACTAATAGAATAAATAATTATTATAAAAAGTTAAATATTGATATCATCATAATATAAAATAGATATATTATTTTATAACTTATTTAAATATCATTTTTCAATTGGATAAATTTACTCTTTAATAAACAAAATAGTTTATTTATTTAATTAAATAAGTAGTTGAAAACTTTTTATATATGTTAATATAATTAAATAACTTTTCCTTTTAAAAATAACCGTCGCGTATTTTTTTAATACCATTAACTATATATATACATATATATATATATATATATATATATATATATATATATATTAAATTTTATATTTTAATGTTATAAATAATAAATATATATATATAAAATATATATATAATTTTTTATATG
>Ga0099822_1005763_pt1 | contig 16176 bp, 8 predicted proteins | sample CowpeawhiteBW_FD_76839 | JGI IMG/M metagenome (GOLD analysis project Ga0099822, IMG submission 76839) | Root nodule microbial communities of legume samples collected from California USA - Cow pea white BW | ecosystem: Host-associated > Plants > Roots > Nodule | place: USA: California | collected...
AAAATAAAAAATATAATATATATATATATATATATATATATATATATATATATATATATATATATATATATATATATATATATAATATGAGTATAATTATTATATCGAGATGGAAAATGAATTTCTTTCCTTGGTTTGCTAAGTTATAAGCAGAGTACGTCCTTTGTCATGACCTGACACATTAACCTCACAACCCAAAAACAAAAGAATATACAATAGCTTAATCAGTTAGTGTACTATATACCTATTTGTGACTATGATTGGTCTACTCTACTAACGCTGCAATTAGTTTATTTATCTACAAGCAAGCTTAAATAAACTAATGTATAACATTAGTAACTACCGTAGATAAGATATTTTTATGTTTAGAATGTACAAAAAAAGATTCGTTTATGTTTCTGAGCAATTAATGAGGTTCAGAAGAGACACTGTAGCGTTAAGCCAACTCTGTTCCCATGCATGCACTTGTTTGTCTTGTCTCACACTGATTCCATTCTGTGAATATGAGGTGATATTATTTTACCCAATATTGTTACTACTACTCTCATATCTTTAATTACAAAAAAAAAAAAAAAAGTGACACTCACATCAAAATAAGTCATGCAACTGCGGAGAACCTTTCTAACTGGGTCACTGTCCATAATCTCTTTGCTCTTTATTCTTTAAGCATATCAACTTTTTATCCTCAAAAATCAAAAAAGAAAAAAAAAATCACGGACAATATGCACATGTCCTTGTCAAGGATACCAAGCCACATTATGTTTATTACTCAAAGCAAAAGTAGGAAAAAAAAATAAAAATAAAGAACAAGACCTTTTTAAGTGTTTGACATAGTTTGTTACAAAACTTGTCGTAATATATTCCTACATTTGAATAATTCACAATGCTTATTTTACTAACATAGATAATTAGAAACCTCACTTGCTTTTTGTTTTAGGAAAATAAACGTTCTTCGTTGTAAATAACCCTACTCAAGTATATATGTTTATTAATTTATTATAGATGTTAATTTTTTATTTAAATATTAACACTTGCATATAACTTCTTTGATGCTAAATTATAGTAAAATTAAAATTATATTTGTGTAATGAATGAAGTTGTGGTAAAAATTAGAAGATGATGAAATTGTCCTTTGGGAATTGCATGCAAGAACATGAACGCGTGTCATGGGATGGTTTCCAAGGCACATATTCTGCAGAAAAAGTGGCCAGCGATGACAGTGGAGAATCATGTGTTGAATTTATACATTTCGAAAATTTGTAAATAGTTCTGCTAACAATTAAATATTAAAACAAATCTATTGAAACTTATTTATAAAATACAATTAAAATTATGAAGAAGTGGATTTTTAAGACAGCTTAACTAAACCTCCTGAGCTAGTTTTTCATTATGTGAAAAGATTATACCTCTTTGCTTACATTGACATTAACAGAAGAAAATCACATTTCTTTAAATATAAAAGGAATAAACACAATTTTTCTGTACAAGCATAAATTCTGATCACAAACAAAATTAGTAAAATTTTTAAAATGTTTAAGTTTTAGATCATTTTGTTATTATCTCCATATAGTTTTTAATGTTTTGTTTCTTACGTGTTAGGGGAGAACATAATAACAGAACATTATGTCACACGAGCTGAATCTGATATTCTAATATAATTTCTCTACATATTTTCAAGATGAATGATCCATGTCAATATTTTCAACTTTTAGCATAACAAAATAACGAATCTGGAATTATAAACTAGTAATTAAATTAAATAAAAATAAAAGTTGACATGTTGATGAGTTGAGTGAATGATATGTTAATTGTTGAAATGGGTGTGGACATGGACATAGAGATTGAGAAAGAGAAGATGGATCATGTGACGGGAAAAACACAGTTACTGAACTGTCATTAAATTAAGGATGGCCCCGACAGGGACGGTTTGGTAATATGCTATTATAAAACTGGGCGGTTAGGAAGTCAGTCTTCTCTCACTTCTCTTCTTCTTCAACTTCCTTTACCAGCAAACACAAACACACACACACCAAAGAGAGAGAACATAACTACACAAAGCAAAGCATAGCGTGGCACAGGATAAAGAAAAGAACAAAGTAGAATCGCAAGACCAAAACAGAGCACCTCTCTGTTCTTATTCTCTCTCTCTCTCTCTCTTCGCTCTTCTTCTTCTTCTCTCCAAGGTGCCCAATTCCAAATTTTCTCCCTTTCCCTCACCTTTGGCTGCCTCTTGCAATTCGGTTCGTGATTTTGAGCATGGATTTTTCTTGCTAATTGCAAAGTTGGAAGATTTTTTTGAAAAACAATGACTTGGAAAAGCAGGGGAGACTTGCTTCCCAAAAGTGTTATGTCTAAGAAATGGGTGATTTTTCTCTGTATTGGAAGCTTCTGTGCTGGGATGGTGTTCACCAACAGGTATATCAATTCCCTGTTTTTCTCTGTCTCCGTATTTTGATTCATAGTTTCTTCAGAGCTTTCTAGATTCTGTTTAATCAATCCTGTTCATCATATATTTCATGCCTTCAGATCTTTATAATAAACGTCAAAATTCAGCTGGTTTTTAAGTGTTTGTTTAATTCATTGAATTTGGTGTGAGTTGTGTTTATCTTTGTTAACATGTTTTCATTTTTTTATGAATTCAGTGTTTAAGTCAACTCATACTTTTCTCACCATATTTCAGTATATAAAAACACAAAGAAGAAGTGGAATGGATCTGTATAATGATCCAATCCATTTCAGTTTTCGGTTGAAATTTCACTGACTACAAAATTCTAGTGACATGTCAATTCCGCTCTCACATATCACTCTGCCTCAGCTCAACATCTTTCAATTTTTTCCAACAATCAAGTCCAAGATCAGTTTTCACCGTTGAGCAAGTTTACTTCAATAGTTCATTTTTGTGGATGAAAAAGAAATCACTGGTTTATCTTAGTTACAACACACATCATTGCTTGTCATATCATTGTCACTAATGAATGGGGAAGAAGACCTGTGACATGTAATAATTGATCGACACTCTTAGTCTTTCCTATGGTAGTTGCAACTGAAGCACTTATTTTTATATTTACAAGTTGGTGAAACGTTGAATGATGGACCCTTTTGTTTTGGGATCTGCCTTATTGTTAAATAGCGATGGTCCAACATATTTGGGGTGCTTCAGTTTTTTAAATTGCATCGATTTTTGTCCTTGCACATCATAATAGACTCATTTCTAGTTCAACGTTCATAGTTTCTCCAACAACTTGACATATTTATTTCTTCCCAGGCTCTGATTTGACTATAACGTATCATGTTTGTGTACCTTTGTCACACAGTTATTGTGGTGCTTTGCTTATATGAAGTTTAAATATGTAGCAGGATGTGGACTATGCCTGAACCTAAAGGACTTGGACGAACAACAGCCATGGAAGCTGAAAAACTGAATGTAGTTTCAGAGGGTTGTAATACAAGAATTGTAAGCATTTGTTACATTCCCCCTGCTTGATCAGTTTTTGATTGTTACTTGGTAGTTCTCAAAGACAGTATTGCTTGAATTCAATGTTCCTGGTATGATGTAAAATCATGTGAAATTCCTATGTTTGTGTGCTTGTCTCCCTCAGTTGCAAGAGAAGGAAGTGAAGCGTGAAACTAAAGGCATCTATGGAGAGGTTTCCAAGACACAAAATGCCATACAGTAAGTTATATTATACTTATGTTATCATTGGTGGTAGTTTATTTTATTTGATTGTTGTTTTTGTGCTAAACATGTGTATCTGCATGAAATGCAGAACCCTTGATAAGACTATTTCAAACTTGGAGATGGAATTAGCAGCAGCAAAGGCAGCTCAGGAGTCTATACGAAGTGGTGCTCCAGTACCAGCAAATGCCAAGATGAGTGAATCATCTGGTAAAAGAAGGTACCTAATGGTCGTAGGAATCAATACTGCTTTCAGCAGCAGAAAAAGAAGAGACTCAGTTCGTGAGACATGGATGCCACAAGGTTCATATTTGCATGATTTTTCATCCTTTCTACCCAGTTATTTCTTGTTGGTATTTTTTTTTTCTACTTTTTTGCCCTCAGTTTCTTATAACGTGTTCTTGTGATAAAATGGTAAATAGGTGAGAAAAGAAAGAAGCTAGAGGAAGAGAAGGGCATTATCATCCGATTTGTAATTGGTCATAGGTGCATATCTCAGCTCTCTTAATCATATTTATACTGAATTAATCGAAACTTGAACTTTTTTGTTTTTCCTTTCTTTCACCAGTGCGACATCAGGGGGTATCCTAGACAGAGCTATTGAAGCAGAAGATAAGAAGCATGGAGATTTTCTGAGACTGGTAATGGTCCTCTTTGTCTCTACTTGAATGAACACTTGACAAAATAGCATCATCTCATTTATTTGAAGGAAAGATTAAAAGATACGCAACAGTTTTGAAATCTGAGTGCTTTGATTCTGCAGGATCATGTTGAGGGATACCTTGAATTGTCAGCAAAGACAAAGATCTACTTTGCCACTGCTGTTAACTTATGGGATGCTGACTTCTATATCAAAGTTGATGACGATGTTCATGTAAATATAGGTATTTAAGCTTTCTCAATATCTCATAAACTAACGTCGCATGAGGAGTTTTTGATAGAAGTTGTTGGATTCTTGTTCCATACTACGCATATCACAACAATATTCACTCCTTTTTCAGCGACACTAGGACAAACTCTAGTGAGACACAGATCAAAACCTCGGGTGTACATTGGATGCATGAAATCTGGGCCTGTTCTTTCTCAAAAGTGAGGATCTTTTTCTTTTATCCTTCTGCTATTTGATGAAAGTGTCGTAAACATGATCTAGTTTCATTTCTATGTTCTTACTTGGGGACTTTCTTGCAGAGGGGTAAGGTACCACGAGCCAGAATACTGGAAATTTGGTGAGGCTGGAAACAAGTATTTCCGTCATGCCACGGGACAGTTGTATGCCATTTCAAAAGATCTGGCTACATACATTTCAAACAACAAGTGAGTGTTACATCTCACTTGTATTGGGAAAAAGCAATTCAAACAAAATTAATAGACTAAAATGGTGATGTGATAGCTTATATATGTTTATGTCTTTGTCTCAGGCACGTTCTCCACAAGTATGCCAACGAGGATGTCTCACTAGGTTCTTGGTTTATTGGACTTGATGTGGACCACATAGATGATCGAAGACTCTGCTGTGGTACACCACCAGGTAAGAGTCCAAATTCTCTTGGTTCTTTTTGTGCTGTCTTCTGCTAAACATTAAGAATAACCTAAAGAGGGAATCCAAATTCATCATCAAATCATTATTCATTTGGGTAGTTTATTGATTAATTAATAACGTTCTACATTTGCATGTTGATTGTGGCAGATTGTGAATGGAAAGCACAGGCGGGAAATGTTTGTGTTGCTTCATTTGATTGGACTTGCAGTGGAATTTGCAGGTCTGCTGAAAGGATCAAAGAGGTTCACAAGAGATGTGGAGAAGGTGAGAAAGCTTTGTGGAGTGCCTCTTTCTAGTGGCATTGCAGCTAGGAGTTCCTCCAAACTCAGGAGGAAATAACCAGCACAGTGAAACTAGGCTGGTGCAAGAATCTTGTTTTTCTTTTTGCATAGTTTTGGGAAAGTATAGAGAATTTTCATTTTAATACAGAGCAGGAGAGAGAGAAAGAAAGAGTGGAGGAGAAAAAACCAAAAGGAAAGAACTTGAAGGGGATTGACCATGGTGGTTGCAAGAATAGGAACCATTGGATAGTCCACCCCACCAATTCTTTGATGCTTGATGAGGCACTCTGTGTGTTAATAGCTCCATACCTATCAAGCTCCTAATAAATGTAGATATAGTTTTGGTTGGATATTCCTGTTTTCTTCCTTTCATTTCTTCTACTTCCTCACATGTAATACCATAAGAGCAAAGTCACAATCCTAGAACACTGACCACTTTTTTTCTGTCTTCTTAATTATATGCAACAAACACCAAACATAGAATACATTAAATGGTTCCCAATTGCCAATTTGGCACCCAAGGTATAAGGGGAAAAGACCAAAACCTCCGAAAGTTTCAACTTCGCCATTGCCAATTCAAATTCAAACCTTTGAATTCCCATGAATCGAAATACCTAAACACATTGGACCTTATATCTACTTCATTGTGGTACCTTTTTCTGCGGTTTTGTAACTCATTAAGTCACTTAACACTGTTCCCTAGGAGGTTCTTAGGGTGTTGAAAATTGCAAGTTTGAAACAATTAAAATAAAACATACGGTGGAGTTAGGTACCACAATTGGGATGTGACGTTGGATGAAAAAACTTTGAAAAGTCTTTCTTTTTATGGGGTCAACGATTTACAAAAAAGTCCAAAGTGAGAAAATTACAAGTCTAGGGATTTATTTCTCTACACTCACCAAATGGTGGGCCCAACTACCCTATCTAACAGACATGGTAGGATTGGTAATGAAGTACCGTTAATCAATGGATTAAATTAAAACCCTAGGCTTAAAGAAAGGGGTGCAGAAGATGTAGTTGAAGACTTGAAGTTGCAACTATCACTTTCTTAGGAACACGGTAAAAGGAGCATGTTCTGTACCAGCTGAGGTAATAAGTAAAATGATGCCGTTTTCATTGATGTTATTAAGGTACAACTTCACTGCAGCCGGTAGTACTTCACTCGTGTTCAGAACCTAATTTTTAATTACTAAACAATTAAAAGATTCCTTAACGACTTGAGCATGTGTCCCACAAACTCAAAACCATGTTTTGTAAAGGGGATTAAAAGACAAAAAAGGGGGAAAACTATGATCATGACTTATAATGGCATGTGCATTTCTGAACGGGTATAATAATAAAGAAACGGAAAATAATAGAAAGAAAGGATTTATTGGTTAATTTATCAAAAGGGTTAATTTTTTTATATTATTATTTTGTATCAGTTTTAAAAAAATTATATATATGAGTTAAGTAGTACTTGATGTGCATGACTTCATTTGAAGTTTTGAAGTCTACAATGTCAATAAAAACTACAATTTTAAAAATATCAAAATCGACTTTAATATAAAAAAGTATAGGAAGTCTAGATTGATAATATAAAAAAGAAATTAATTCCTTTTAATAAATTAGTCCCTTTTATCATATTTTTTATTTTCCATATTTTTTATTTTTATTTTTTCCGAATTCCGAATTCCGAGGATTATATATATTTAATTGATGTAAAAACTTGTATTCTTTTAATTCGCAATGAGTTCCATTTCTAGATTTGAGGAGGCAAGAAATGACTATAAGTTTTTTTTAAGTAGGGATGGCAGTGTGGGTCGGCCTGCCCCATTTAGGTCCGGTCCGCATAAGGCCCGCCCATTGTTTGTTGGTCCGTCCCGTCCCGCACAATTTATGTGAGTTGTAATCACTGGTCCGTCCCGCACATCACTTGGTCCGCTTTTTTTTTTAATTTTTTTTAATTCTTATGATAAAACTTTCAATGTTTAAAAAACTGAGAAACTTTCAAAAGTTCACAAAATTAAGTAAAGACTTTGGGGAGTTGATGATAAATTAATAATTCAATATTTTCATCATTCATACTATGACATACACAATGTATTCTTTAAATTTTAGAACATTAAAAAATACATAATACTTGTATTTTCCAGTTATATAAGAATTTGAAAAGTTAATGCAAGAGTCCATAAAAAAATTAATTAACATACACAAATGCAAGTTTTTTTTATTATGCGGGCTTGCGAACTGGTCTGCGCTGACTGCAGGCTTATACGGATCAGCTCACTACGAGTCTACTACCTTGACCCGCCCCGCGTTTTTCACGCTGGCCTGCGAGCCGACCTAACGGATCAGACCCATATTATCATCCTATAAATTTGCTTTTTTGTAATAACATTTAAATATATTTTTAGCTTATGCATTAGAGGAGTTTTGAACTTCATTCTTCCCTTTTATGAATTTTTTGGTGGTTTATATTTCTAATCATTTTATAACAGGAGGAGTAGTTTTTATTCTCACTGTATAATTCCTCTTACTTAATTTAATATTTTTACGAGTAACTCACTTTAAATTGTTAAATTAAAAAAAAATAAAAAGAGATACAGAGTAATTTTATTAGGATTATTTTTAAAATAATTTCTTTCATCCCTATTTTTTAATGACATGGATAAAACACAGAGAAAAAAAAACAATTGAATTGTATGTAAATTTTCTTTAGCTAATCTTTTCTGTTAAAACGTTAAGAATTGAACAATGGGCTTGCAAGTGGGTGCGCTTTAAAAATTATTTGTTTTGTAATTCTTTCTTAATTTTAATAATTTTTTTCTTCTAATTATTTGGTTTGTTATGAAACTCATTCGCATTTTTAATCTATTTTTTATCTTTTCATATTATGTAATTATGTTAAAATAATGTATGTCAATTAAAAAAAATTATGTCTCATTTAAATATTTCTATTAATGAAACTTAGTTGATAAAATTTAAAAATATTTTTAAGAAAATATATAAAAAAATAAATATTCAAATTAAAATATATTTTAAATGTTTGTTTACTTCAATTCTTTAAATTCTAATGAGTATCTTTTTTATACACTAATAAAAATGATAATACATCATTTGATTAAAATGACGCAAAAAATAAATAATAAACATAATAATAAAATTTTAACATAGATCTTGTATCTTTTGAACTCCAATATATGTTGGATAGTGATAAAAAAATATTCATGGCAATTACATTAAATTTTTATATCGTAGTAAATAAAAGTTATTTATACAATTATAGTAAAAAAATTACAATATGATTGATAATGAGTTAGAAAATAAAAAATAATGAGATAAAATCTATCGAAATAATATTCTACATAATGAAAATAAACTACAAATAAAAATATTAAAAAATTAACACATGTGTCTTATAAACATTTTAAGAGACTATTGAAATAAATCGTACAAAGAAAAACAAATGTATAATTAAGGGTATGGTAAGATGAAAAATACCTTAGAGATCTAAGAAAAATTTTCAAATATCAACATATATATACTCAATAGTTGAGAAATAACAAAAATTGTTTTAGTGAAAACAAAAGAGTTCTTCAAATGAAACAAAAATTAATAATAATAAGTAAATAACTTTTTTATATTACCGAGTAAATGAAAGGTTTATGTTATTGAACATTTAATTTGAGAGTATTAAACATTCTCATATGAAAGAAAAGTATACAAATAAATAAAAATATTAAAAAATAATAAAAATATTCAAATGTGAGACATAAATTTTTTTTAATTGACATGCATCATTTTAACATAATTACATCAATGTTATGATAAGGACAAAAATATATTGGAGAATTCTTCATACATATATTTATACCCATACCCAATTAATGTGGGAATTCTCCACAGATAAAAATTCAGACAATAACATGGTAACGATTTTATTTGCAATATTTATTTGTTGGACAAGATGGGATGTGTTTATCTTATTTACTAATTACTAGATTTCGTCAAGTTACAATCTGAATCATGACAAGACGACAAAAATAACATAAGAAGACAAAGAAATCAACACCACAATTTAAGGAAAATTATATTTTAAAAATAATGTATTTGAAACTAAATTTGTATCCAGAGTGGATTACATGCAAAACAAGTATATATTGCAATACAAAATTTTTAGTTAAATGTGGAAAAATAATATAATTTTTAAAATATTTATTTTCTCCCAAAATCAAAAAATATATATGTAAAAACAATTTAAAGCTACTTTTTTTTTAGAAATTAAAAATTATTTGAACTCAACAAAACTCCATATTTACTTTTAGTTAGGATGAAAAATCGGAGTTAGATATTATTTATGAAAAAAGTGTTTGTTACGAAATATGTTTACGTTAGGCTCACAAGAATTACTTTACTTTTATGTATTTAAATTCAAAATAAAAAATATTTTAAAAAAAGTGTTTATGTTAGTCCGACAAGAATTATTCCTAACAATTTTAATTCATGAAAAAATTATGTAGTTATTGTGTTAAAAAAAGTGTTTTGTGTGTGTTTTTTTAGTCGTGAATTAAAAAAAAAGAACGTAGTTTAACATTTTAATTATATCACAGCTTCCATTCAGTTCTTAAATATTTTATCCTAGATGTAAGAGAAGTAACAGTAAATATTACGTTAACACTAAAAAGGATATTATTTAATTGGATTAAATATTTTTTTTGTCCTTTGTATTTTGAAATTAGTCCTTTTTTTAAGTTTTTAACCAATTTAGTAATTCATCTTAAAAATGTGTGGATTTAATCATTCTTATTAAATTTTGTTAAATTTATTTGACATTTTAAACACATTTTATGATAATATTTGATTTCACATTGAAACAAAATTGTGTCAAACGATATAAATAATTCAAATACTATCATGAAATACGCTTGAGACGTTAGGTAAACTTAACAAAATTTGGTTAAAAGGACTAAATTCATGCATTTTTAAAGGTAGATAACTAATTTGATCAAAAATTTTAAAAATAAACTCATTTTAAATTTCACTGAAATTTAAGGAACTAAAAACATATTTAACCCTTATTTAAGTATGCGAAAAATGTCACATCTATTTTCTTCGCTTATACATAAATTCACGTCCAATTTTTAATAGCATATAAATTTACAATTATCATTATTATGTCTGATCTGACCATCACGAGAAAAGTAAAATCGGTGGACGTAAAAGATTTTTTTCTGTAAGTGTGATGTCAACTGCCAAATGAAGGTAATTCCAGGAGAAGGTAATGCTATGTAGTTGTAGCTCCTTTTAGGCATACTTTGGTAAAATTAAGGTACAGCATTTTCTTACGCCAATAGTTTTAAATGTTATGTCCGTACTGTAAATCATTCGTTATAAATCTAATACATGTCATATATAATTTTAATATTTACTTATTTTGTAATTTAATTACAATATAATTTGTCAAATAAAAATATGAGTTAAATATAATTCTTTCTCTAAATTATTATAAAAGTCATATTTTATCTTCAAACTAAATTATAAAATATTTCACTCTTACATAATTATCTAAAAATATATTCAACAAATAATATGTCGAGATTATATTATAATTTTTTTTTATAAAATTTGTTTGTCACGTGAAAGATACAACATGTCATTTATTAAAACTTTCATAAAATATAAAAACTAAATACTTTAAATTTTAATTTAGAAGAAAAAAACATTTTATAATAGTTTAGAGATAAAACAAATATTTAACCCTACAGACGATGATTTTATTTTATTTTTTACACATTTTTCTTGCAAAGTGATTATTAAATTTAAGTAATTTTTAATTTAATTTTTTTTTAATTTTCATTTTTAAATTAAATTATTTTTCTAAATTAAATTAATTATCTAAAAATAGGGACAAATGTACACGTAATGTGTTTCCACTAATAAATTATAAAACTAACTATATAAAATAAACATCTATCCTAACCTAAAATCAACAGTTAACAGACTCAGTGTAGAATGTTGATTTATATACAGTAATTGTTTTTTCCATCTATCTCAAGATTTTGGCTTCACTCTTGAGAAGGACTTCTAAATCTACACAGTGGGGATTTAAACTTTATGGTCATTGGAAACCATGTGTTTAGGTTGAATTGAGATTTGAATTTTTTATATTTTCACTTAACAATGTACCTGTACCCTGCATTATTCATTGACTTACTTATTCACTTCTTCACCTACCATATTTGATTCAAATTTCAAAATAAACAAGTAGACATTGGAAAAATTATTGATCCCTATTAAAAAAATTTAAAAACACAGGTATACGGTCACTGTAGCAATTCAATGAATAAACAACATGATCATCTACGAACTATTTCTTGTTGTAAATAGTTTTCCTTTTCTACTTTTCAAGGATGAAAGCATCACATCTTGAAAATGTTTTTTTTTTTTTTTTCAGTTTATGTATTTAAAACATGATATGCATCCACCTTTATACATTAAAATATTATATTAACTACTACTTTATCTCTTTCTTTATCACCATATTAATAATTATTTTCTCTTTTTCCTTTTTTATCTTGATTTAAAATTGTTACACACAACAAAGTTTAGAACCTGCTCTGCAAATGTTGAAAATAGCATCTGGAGTTCATAAATAACTTTCTAGATGTATTCATTCATGAATTCATTTCAATCGTAATCACATTTCTGGTACTTAAAATGAAATAGGATCAATATTTAGAAGAAAACTGGGAGGAATTAAACCTAAGAAAAAAGCAAAGAAAAAGAGTGAAAGGGAGATAAAGAGAAGAAACAAACAATACCAAAAGAAAAGATGCATGATACTTGCACACGCTTTCAGAGTCATCTCTTAGATTCAAAGCTTGTAAGCCACTTATTATATTCATCATAACTCAAACAATATAACTGAGTAAAAAGAGGAACATATTATTGAACTTCTAATATACAGAGAGAAAATGCAAAACATGTAAAAAGACAGCGTAAAGGAAAATCAGAAATAAAATGAGAATAGTGACAAGGATATAAGTAAAAACTAAAACACGAAACATGACAGGCTGGTCCAGTTCAATAATGACAGTATTTAAGGACAACATGATACTCTGAATTTTTTTGCAGAAGAAGAAGCCTAGTTAGTTGATAATGTGTAAAAATATGTATAAGTGAGACAAACTCTGGTGTGGAAAAAATGTGAGAACTTAACTCATCTAAACGAATAAAAACTTGATATAATACATATACCTGCAAAATTTTTGATGAGAAGAGAAGGGTTGTTCAGGGGTTTTAGGAGCAGTGGCACGTGATATTGGCACGGCTCAATCGAAAAGCAGGGCCTGAGACATTTTGAGCATTGCTTTCTCATTGAACCGGACCAATATCCCGTTAAACCGGTCCATTGTTCCCCTCCGAGAGAGAAGGAGACATGAAAAAAAGAAGAAGAAGAGAGAGTGATGTGTATGAATGGAGAAAAAGATGAAGATATATTGAGGTGGAAAAGCAAAAGAGAGAAGAGAGAAGAAAGAGCGGGAAATGGAGATGCATTAAATTTGCAACAACCCTTCAAGTGAGGAAGTTGGAGTATTAATTTAAGGGCAGAGAGGAGACAAATGTGTGGGTTTTAATGTTAGCATTTATGGATTATGGGGCAGAGAGAGAGAGAGGGATGTTGGTTCTCTTCAATCTGCATGGAACAGTAAAAAATAAGCTCTGCTAGTGCCACTCAACCTCTCTCCTTAGGCACTTCGTAGGTTCAGAGAATGGTTTTTGTTTCTCTTTCACTTCTTATCTTCAAATATCACAATCCTTTGCTTAACATCTCAGGACTCAAGGTGCCTCATCATTTATTACTAATCAATAACTATCAACACTTCTCCTCCTGCTTTCTCCATTTTACTTCTTTGCGGTCAAGTTTTCCACACAATAGTGCTTTAGGTTACTGAATTAAAAACTTTTTTCTTTTTTTTTTTTATTGAGAACCGCCTAAATATCTTATAAATGAAAATTTTTTAGACTGCTTACATAACAAAAGTTATATAAATGTATTAAAGACGTGTTGTTCAATTTTTTTTTCTCAGTGACAAAAAAAAAGTTTAAATTCGGGTCACTAAAAAATATGTTTTTTTCCTCAATTTTTAGTAAAAACTAATATTAATTTATTTTTGAAATTTTTATCTAGTTTAGTTCTTCAATTTTAGAATTACATAAATTTAGTCATTTTAACTACATTTTGTTAATTTTATTTGACGTTTTAAACACATTTTTTAGTCAATATTGAACCAAAAATATATCAAATTTTATAAATAATTTAAATGTTATCATGAAATACATTTGAAAGATTAAATAAATTTTAAAAATTCTGGTTAAAAGAACTAAAAATACATAATTATAAAATTGAATGATTAAATTGAACTAAAATTATTAAAAAAAAAAGACTAATTTAAATTTTTACTTAAAGGAAAAGAAAAACATGTCTGATCCTTTGTTTGCCTTGCTTTCATCTAACTTACTTTCAGCTTTGGTATTCAGTTTGTTGGATTTTGGATAGCCAATAATGGGCTTGCCACAAGAAAAAAGCCCTTAACCACCATCTTTTTTATTCAGATTAAAAACTGAAAAATAGTTGTGAAATGAAACTGTATTTAAGACTCAGTAGTTTAAATAAATACGTGTTTCTATAACATTTTTTATTATTTGTAGTTTACGGAGCAACATTTAAGATAGATGTCTGTTTTAAATAACCGAAAGTTATAATGCCTTTTTAAAGTGTTCTTAAAATAATGATTTCAGAAGATTTATCCGATAATAGTTTTTGGGTCTTGCTGACCCGTGCCCACTAGTTAAGGATAATTAATATACATTGAATTTTACAAAAGTATATAGATAAGTGTAATATTAAATAAAATCTGACCTAATAACCATCAATGCAACTTTATTTTCTTTAAAAGACAAAAATGCCCATAAATATTATACATGTGTATTTAATATTTTATGTAATGTTCACAAATAAAATTTAAAAACTAATTAAATAATAAAATAACTATATTTTAATGTTGCTAAAAATTAGATATAAGAAAATTTAAATTAACAAAAAACCAACAAAAAATAATGTTAAACATCTAAAACTTAAAAAAAAAAACATAAGAAAGTATAAATTAACAGAAAAAAAATAGTGTTAAATATCTAAAAATGTTACAAAAAAGGAATAATTAAAGTGTCAATTTAAGACTTATTGATTTCTTTTTCTTTTTAGTAGAGACCTTCAAAATTTCAAAATCTTATTTTGTAATAGTAAGTTATTGTCTACACATTTAAAAGGGTATTTTTGTCTTTATAAAATTGATTATGTGCATTTATACTATTTTAATTACTGTATTTAATTATTTCAGCTTTCAATGTAAAAATGATGATATCAAAACACATTTATTATTCCTTAACTAGTGCTCTTAGGGCACTGGTTAGCATTCTCCATAGTTTTTAGAGATTTCCCTTAAATTCTTATCTCATCTTTTTCTTAAAGTTTGTTCTTTTAATATTTTTTAAACCAAATCATGAATAAATAAAAGGGTCCTGCACGGTACTAATTAAGGATAATTAATATACATTGGATCCTAAAAAATACATAGATAAATGTAATATTAAATAAAATCTGACCTAATAACCTTAATACAACTTTATTTTCTTTAAAGAACAAAAATGCCCATAAATATTATACATATGTATTTAATATTTTATTTAATGTTCATAAATAAAAGTTAAAAACTAATTAAATAACAAAATAACTATATTTTAATGTTGCTAAAAATTAAATATAAGAAAGTTTAAATTAACAAAAAAATCAACAAAAATAAATAGTCTTAAACATTTAAAAATTAAAAAAAACAACAAAAGAAAGTATAAATTAAGAGAAAAACAAACAAAAAAACAAGTGTTAAACATCTAAAAATGTTACAAAAAAATAATAATTAAAGTGTTAATTTGAGACTTAATTGAATTTTTTTTTTAGTAGAGACCTTAAAAATTTCAAAGTCCTTGTTTTGTAACAATAAGTTATTGTCTAAATATTTAAAAGGGTATTTTTGTCTTTATAAATTTATTATTGTATTTATACTATTTTAATTATTGTATTTAATTATTTCAACTTTTAATGTAAAAATGATGATACCAAAGCACATTTATTATTCCTCAACCAGTGCTCTTAGGACACTGGTTAGCATTTTTCTAAATAAAATTATGACTAAATATGTTTGGAGACCTAAATTTGAATGTAAAATTGAAATTCGTACAGTTTTAAATTGTGATATACTTTTGTTTCTAATCTTTAAAAGTGAATGATTGTAGTTTTTTTGACCCAATTAATTTTTATTTAAGTGTTAAGTGACATTACAAGTTAATATTTGAGCCAAAAAATGTTAAATGGTATAGATAATTTAAATGTCAGCTTAAAACACAATTTTATATGTAAAAAAAAAGTTTAGTACAATTTGGTTATGATGAATATATATATATATATATATATATATATATATATATATTTTTATTTTAAAGTTTTTCATAAGTTTTTATTAAATTTTTATAGATATATTAATATTTATCGACTTATAAAATTTAAAAATATATATATAATAAAATAAAAATATATATATATATATATATATATATATATATATATATATATATATATA
>Ga0099822_1005765_pt1 | contig 16174 bp, 5 predicted proteins | sample CowpeawhiteBW_FD_76839 | JGI IMG/M metagenome (GOLD analysis project Ga0099822, IMG submission 76839) | Root nodule microbial communities of legume samples collected from California USA - Cow pea white BW | ecosystem: Host-associated > Plants > Roots > Nodule | place: USA: California | collected...
AAAGAAATTATGCACCAGTCTCTAAAAAAAAAAAAACATCATTTTTGTATTAATTTATTTTTACTTTCTACATAAAATATATATATATATATATATATATATATATATATATATATATATATTAAAAAGTATTCAATATGTAATCATGACTTAGAAATTAATTAATTAATCATCTTGCACACACTAGAATTTATTTAGAGAAACAATAAGCTAGTAAAGACAACCTCAATAAAAAATACTCACAAGTATAAATAATCATGACTTAAAGTTACTATAATTATATTTATAATTACGCTGAAACATATTTTTATCTTCTAAATTTGTTCGTCCCTCTAAAATTTAAATTATTATTTTTATTCCTATAATTATGTAACACTTGTTGATTATGTCTTTGAATAAAAAATATTTTATTCTAAAGTAGATGTTGGGACTAAGAAAATATTTTAAATTTTAGACTTCCGAAAAATGATTTTATAAAAACTAAATAAAAATTAAATATTTTAATAGCTATTAAAAATGATTATTTCAGCAATTAATCGTTATTTTCTTTTGCGCTTGATCTGTATTTTGCCGTAAACAGGGTTTTGGTTCAATATTTTTGTCCAGTTACTAAGCAGATCGAAGAACACATCCACATCCACACAAAAAAAATTATATAAAACAAAATCCAAGCATGTGAAATCGCATGGAGCAGGAAAAAGCATTTCCAAAAGAATACAGTGTCACGAGGATGCTTTAATAAATAAGGATCCACTTAATTAATTAATTAATCATTTTTATTAAATTTAGTTATGTTTTTGTAAAACTGTATTATTATTATTATTGTTGTTATAAAACATGTATAGAATTTTTTTTTTTCACTCAAGATTAAGAAAAATTGGAATAGGAAATGCTTCTTGAATTGAAGTATTTGAGTATATAATTAGGTTTCAATTGGTTGAACTGTGAGGCTTAACAGTTAAGAATAATAAAAAGGGAAAATGTAAGATTGGATTGGTGTGGAGTTGTTTGTTGCGTTGCGTGTGCGTGCGTATCAGTGTCAGTATCAGTATCAGTGAGGGTGGGTGCGTGAGCGTGAGGGAGAGCGTTTGCGCTGGTGGTTGCAATGGAAGAATCGTCGATTGAGGAATCAGTGGCGAGCGTGATCGAAGAAGCGAAGGAGGTTCAGGAAGCAGTTTCTGCGCACATCTCTAAAGTTTCCTCCGACGAGGAACCTCTCCGCCAGCGTGTTCGTCTCGTCGATTCCAGAATCCACTCGCTCCGTTCCTCTCTCGATTCTCTTCTCTCCAACAAACTCATCGCTCCGTCTTTAGCCGATAAGGTTAATTGATAATTCACACACAAACACTCTCACAATTCAATTGCTGCTTCCGTCATTTAATGGATCTCTCTGTTTGGTTGCAGTTGGATGAAGATTTGCAGAGAGCCAGATGCATCATCGTCGACAGTGAAGCTTCTTCGCTTCTTCCTGGCCATGCACAAGGTAACTTTTCTCCGCATCTATAGTAATCAATCAACTGTTTTTTTTTTCTTCATGTAATGTGATTTATGTTATCGATTCGAATTAAATTGCTTTAGGAAGCTTTTTGAGGATGTTTCTTGGACCTATCAACGTGCGTGCCTCCAAGAAGGATGTTCAGCTCAAGGTCAAAGAAGAATACAACAGTTACAGGGTATAAATATGTACTCATATACCTCCCTCTCTCCTCATGCACCGTTTTTAGTTGTAAACATTTGCCGTTTTCCTTGTGTCACGCAATTACATGGCTATGTCAAAAATTGTTTACAGTTAGTTTCAGACCACGCTTTTACTTTTTTGTGCTGTAGGATTTTTTCAAGCAGTTATGTTTTTCCTATCGTTTTCATCTTGATTGATGTCCTTGTTTCACCGTCGCGGCATGCAGCTTGTTGAAATCCTTTTGTGGAGGATGTCGAATTTTGTCTTGTGGTTGTGCGAAATTGCATGCTTGATTGATTTCATATTTTTGTATACAATTCTTTTATTTATCCTTGCAGAGTTTTTGCGCATTAAAATGACTATTGTACAAAAGAAAGAAAAGGTGTTGCGTGAAAATAGCATGGTTGACATGAAATTGGTTAAATCTGTGTGCTATAGTTGTTGGTCCCAGATAGCGGTGTTGAGTGGCCTTCCTAGAAACAGGATAGAGATTAGGTTGGTGAGCACCATACAAAGATTATGTATAGGATATGAATAAGTGGTACCACAATCATATAAATGCTCAAAAACCAAAATATTAGCCAACATTGAAGAAATACTCATTAATTATTCACATTAATTAACTACGGCGGTCAAGGAACACGGGGAGTACAGCATTAAATTTTAAATAAGTTTAACTCAAGGAGGACACAAAAAACGTAGGAAGTCATGAAGAGCACACTCAAGCCTTATGAAATCTTCAGAACAAAGATTGAACGGAACAGGAGTTGCTGGTAAAAGCACAACATGACAGTGGATTTGCTGGAAAATGGTAAAGCTCAAATAAGTGAGGAAGCACAATATTAATTGGGATGGGGATGGGAATCAAAGTTCATAAATCAGCATTAAAAGGTTGCATCATCAAATGTTTGGAAACACAAGTTGTTGCTCTGCACATTGAAATTCTGCCATTTACAGCCATGCCTCACACAAACACCTGTTGCCATGCACAGAAAAATATTTAACATTTATGAAAATGATACTTCTTTTGTTCAGGATAGAACTGCCCTGCTTTTCTTGCTTTTTCCGTCAACCCTGCTTATTCTAAGATCTTGGGTTTGGGCTGGGTGCTTGCCAGCTTTTCCTGTTCAGATGTACCAGGTATTTTCTTTAAAATTGATCTTGATTGATGTTATATTAGTATATTTACCTGCTTACATGATGAAATATTTGTTGGTAACTTGTCATTGAGTATTATCATTGTCATGATCAGGCCTGGCTGCTATTCCTTTACACTGGTTTGGCATTGCGAGAGAACATTTTGAGAGTCAACGGAAGTGATATTCGTCCTTGGTACAGTCATTAAACCCAATGTTTGCATGGATAATAGTTAATTAATGTGTATTGGGTTCTTGGCTTCATGCTCGTTGCTTTGTTGTTCTTTAATCAAATGACTGAAAACTGTATTCCCTTCATACTCTACAACTTGGCTGTGCTGTGGTGGATAGTAGAAGACGTTATTTAATTAGTTGGGTTGTGTGTGTAATCCATAAGCCTATTATAGAGGAAGGATTAAGCTTTAGGAATATTGAGTCATAGAAGTTTCCCTAGTGTGAAGGTAGGTTGCTGATGAAGAGGAAATATGGTTTTATTAGTGTGGCTGTGGATGTTACTGTTGGATTTATTCTACTTAATTTATCTCTTCACCACTCTTTTCTTTTATTTCTATGGAAGGTACTACAGTAGTACGATTCCATTCCTAAGAGAATTTTGGTTAGGGATCCATTATTTTGGTTCTTTTGCAGTATTTTCATCTTGTGCTATTGTGCTTACCTTGCAATTTGTACGTGAACCAACTATCCTAACTTAAGCTATTAGGTAACCATATATGTATGTACATATGTATGTATGCATGTGTGTGTGTGTATATATGGAGAGAGATCCAATTACACTGGTGTATTTTTCCAAATGTTATTCTGTACAATATCTTTAGATTGGATCATTTTTTTTTCAAAACTCACTGTTAGATTAAACTTTCCATTGAAAGAAATCATATATACAAATTTTATGCAAAGGTAAAATTATATTATGCCTCATTTATATAGATCAAGATTGGTGTAAGGCTTATTTTTCAAAATAAACTACACTATGAATCATTTAATCACCTTCTTGTTGTTCAATTTCAACAAAGTTTGACATGGATAATCATGATTATAAGAAATTACACTAAAATATGTTCAATTTTATGATCATATATACAAAATTTTATTTTCATATAAATCATGTGATACCTCGTTTATATAGATCAAAATTGAAGTAATATAGTATTCAAAATATACTAAAATACTACACCATCTTGATCACTTTGTTATTATTGTTCAGTTTTAACAAAATTTGTCATGGATAATATATGAAACTATAACTTAACAGTTGGATTGACAGAATTTGATATAAGTTATGAAGTTATTCACTGTATAACATTTGATAAAAGTTATATGATTATATCCCTATAATTTTATCTCTCCCCGTACATACATACATATATGTATATACATATGTTTGTGTGTGTGTGTATGAATGTACGTATTACATGGGGAGAGCTCAAATTACAATGATATAACTTTTACCAAACACTACACCACTCAATATTTTTCAATTGGACAAAGTTTTTCAAAACTAACATTTAGATTAAAGTTCCTTTCACATAAATATGATATATACAGTTTTATATTGATATAAATTATTTGATGCCTCGTTTATATGAATAAAATCAATATAACGTTTACTTTTCAAAATATACTAGAATATGATTCATTTAATCACCCTGTTATAGTTCAATTTTAACAAAAATTTAGATGAATAATCATCATGATATGAAATTATAATTTAACTGTTGGATCAATAAAATTAACAAAGTTATTCACACCGGTACAATTTGATTTCTCCACACACAGCCACACATATAACAGTTCTCATTTTAAGAATGTGACTGTTATTTAGAGTGCACTTAATTGGTTAAGATTAAATGTTAATTAGTAGTCACATCACGTAAAACGTTAAATGCATTTATTTTTGTTGATTCTTGACCCCTCAAATAGAATGTAATGGTTTATATCCATTGCTCTCATTTCCCCTAATAATCAAGTCTAGTGTTCTCACTTGTGTGACTTCTCTCTATATATACATATTTGTATGTATCCATCTCTCTGCTATTTACATATATTTCTCAAGATCTCCATCTCTTGTATTGTCCACCTTAATGGTCACATATTCTTGAACCTTCCCAAATATCTTGGTGAACAGCTTAAGCAACCACTAAATTGATGTCTTGGTATTGTGATACACTAGGACTTTTTTAACACTGATTCTTTGACGCATGTGTAGGCATCAGAAGGTACTTTCGATTGAAATTTGTAGTGTTATAAAATCTATCTAACGAATTGGAATATATTTTTTTCTGTTGTCAGGTAGCTTGTACATACTAGAGATAAATTAATTGTTTGCACTATTTGTAGAGTGTTGAATATGTGCATCTGACTTAAAGGTCATTTTCCTCCAGCTGCTTTTGAGGTTTTGCTGGTTAGCAGAATATAGTGTTCCAGAACTGTTATTTTGGTTGGTGTTTGGTTTCAGTTGAATGTTGTCAAATGCCAGATATTCTGTGGTTCATTCTCTTATATTTTGCACAACAGCTTTTCTTAGCTTGGTTTTTAGTGCGTTCTGATGTCTGTTTTACAAAGCAAGTATAACACTAAGAGCTAATAATTTTTTCTTTGACATTTTCTGTAAAGATGGTATCTTCCATTTCTTGATAATTTCAATTCCCATCTAAAATTTCTCCTCATCTGGAGAGAAAGTTACAAACGAGACGCCCCTTGCCCATGTTCTATGAAATTAAAAAAAAGGGGAGAGGAATCGTATTTAGTTTGCGTGGTCACCCTCGCATGACATTTTGGGGGAGGGTGGAGTGTTGAGATTGGTTTACATGGAAGAGAATCTTTTGGCAAATAAACTTTTTGTGCGGTTACAGGTGGATATATCATCATTATTGTGCTATGATAATGGCCCTCGTAAGTCTCACTTGGGAGATTAAAGGACAGCCTGATTGTGCAAAAAAGCAGGTTAGTTCCTACGCCTGTGAATATAGATTTTTCTTCCTTTTACTTGATCGTGTTGTAACTATTATTCATGTTTCAACAATGCATGTAGAGAGGTGTACAACTTTTCTTACAGTGGGCTATGATGCAAGGAGTTGCAATGCTTTTGCAAAATAGATATCAACGCCAAAGACTTTACACTCGTATTGCCCTGGGAAAGGTGCCAGCGTTGAAAATACTATTTCTTTACTTGTGTATTTCCTTTCCTATTTTAGTTATATTTTGCCCGCCATCACACAAACTCTTTGACTCACTATTTCCTGTTACATAAGTCTGGTCATAACTTTACAAATTTGTTTACAATCATATGATTAAAATTTCCTTTTTTTCCCTGTTGCATTATTTTTGTAGTTAAAGAGTTGGTCTAAAAATAGATATATAATTTTTGATATATGTTTTTCTTATTTTAGGCTAAGAGGATGGATGTTGTGTGGGGGGAAACAGCTGGCGTGGACGGCCAACTGTGGTTGTTGTGTCCCATACTCTTCACGTTGCAGGTAACAACATGGCTGCTATGATATACGTTACACTAGTTATATTCTTGTTTGATATTAAAGTTCCTATAATGTTCATGATTTATATTGTGTTGTGTGACAGATGTTATTTGGGAAGCATATATTGTGTTAATTTGCTTTAAAACAAATTGTTGTGTTTTTATTAACATTCTGAAAGTCATTGCCTTAATATATTTGTGCTCCTATCTTGGTTCAGGGATTTGAGGCATATGTTGGACTTTTGTTGCTCCGGACTGCAGTTGTTGGGGTTGTTTCTGAGTGGCAGGTACTAGTTTATTTGTGTTTGCTTTCTTACTTCGCTTGGTTCATCAATTTGTTGATTGGAACAGAAGCAAATAAATCCAATAATGTTTTTTGGCCTAGATTAGCCTTAGACTTGTAATAATAGAAATTCTTGGGCAGGTAATATTTTGCGGGGTTTTGTTGGTCTTAATGGCTGTTGGAAACTTTGCAAATACAGTACAGACTCTGATGGCGAAATCAAGATTTAAGGCAAAGATGAGAAGAAGCAAGAGTAAGCAGAGGCTGAATTAACAAGTTGTCACTTTTCTTTAGTTTCAAAATAGGATCAGGATTTTTTGCACTCATTTCAGTTTTGACCACAGTGCAAGGGTTATAATTTTGGCTTCGTGTAGCTTCAATCATATTTAACGAGTTTGAGCATAAACATAAATTTGGATCGAACGATAATATCCTACGATTTCTGGCGCCACCTTTTTGGGTTAGAATGCCTTATTTCTTCCAATGTCTCTGGGTTGACGACGTAACACTTCCAATATCCAATAAATACCTAATTGACTCGAAAGTCCAAGCAAATTATTCCCAAAATTAAAATTAGAGATTTACTTAACCAATTGTAGAGCTTTCTAAAATGCTCTTTTCTATTGAATCAGGATCGTACCATTTTATCATGTCCCTAAAATGTATATAAATTTATTATTTATATTTATCTTTTGGTCCAACGAAAATTATTTTTAAATGTTAATTAAATAAATGAGTAATATTTCCTTTTCAAACGGTTTTGTACCGACAAAATGCTATTAAGGAAATTATTCTATCCTTGATTCGTCAATTAAAACGTACTGCTCAGTGATAAGTGTCCCGGACTATCGGTATTTGTACTTCATCCAAATTTTGATGTTATTTTGGTTATCATGGTGTACTAATCGATTATGATCTTTCGTTTTATTTTTTCATGTCATTTTGGTACCTAAAAATTATAACTATAATTATATTATATTATAATAAGCTGTGGTAATTGGTTAAAATTTCTATAGTGCAAGTTGTTAAAAAATTCTGTGATAATTTTCAAATCAATTTAGCACTTTACTCGATTTAAGTAAAGTCCTGTTGATGCTCTTGCTTGCTTCCTGCTTTAGTGAGAGCACGACCAATGATAATAATTCCTGTATAACATATTCTAGGATTCAGGCTTTAACAATCCTGGTTTATTTTTAAATTTTACTCACTCCATTAATATACATATGAATATAATATTAATTGACATTCTTTTGATATAAAATCTGCAATGTAATATTGCATCTATACGAGTGATTTCCACTCTAATAAGGGGGAACTTTAAATTAAATGTCGTGTTACCGAATCAAAATTTGACACGTCTTATATTCAAGCAAATAGTTCTGATAGAGGCTTGTCCACTCCTTTACTATATACTCCATCCTTGAAGATGATGCCAAAGGTGACTTGATTTGTAACAAGGCAATTACGTGTTTCACCTTGTGTCACCTTCAATCAATATTTTCAGTTTCTTGTAATACATTCATTAAAATGTCACCAAAGGTTTAACAGCACATGCTAGATTTGGTCATCCTTCTAATAAAACTAGTAATACTGCATTAAAAATTCAATTTTAATATTCCGTATGGTTTTCTAATAGTCATTATACTACATGTACCTTTTTGCTTGAACTGACCATTTCTCTTGTCAACCTTTTGATCTAGTGCGCTGACTTTACCTGGTCTAAAGGATATAACACCAATTCACCCGTGAAAAGTAATGACTTAACAGAACAATCTGGTGGAAATAAAGTACCAGCAACTCTTAAATGTGGACTGGTCTGTTTATTTCTATTCAAGGGGGTACATGCTTTGAACTACTACTACCTTCATCGATCGAACACCTACATCAGTTCTGCTTCAGAAGTGTCCTTATCACCTACTATCGAAGGATCCGCCTGTATATGGACTCCACGGTCTACGGCTGCCCTGCTTTGCCAACATTACCTTCAATCTTTGTCGGCTACCTATTTTGGTTATAAAGAATATTGGCTATAATGTGGACCAAGAATCTTTTTCATATCTCAAGATTTTCTCTTCTTTAAAGATACATTTCCATTTTGACAATTTTCATCAACCCTATAATGTTACAGATCTTTTTACTGATCCTCTCTAATCTTTTACTACAACTCATACAGCTCCAGCAACCCAAAACAGCCTAACACACCAATTGGGCAGTATAAAACGTTACATGGACCACTTGGCAAGCCTCTTAGAATATCAACCCGGCGCAAAAAACCCCAAACTTACCTCCAGAACTACCACTACAATACTGTCCTATAACTTCACCACAATTCCTATGATAATTTGCCACTTTTGGGATGCAAGTATCCAAAACCCATGAACCTGTTTTATATCCCTAAGCTGCCAAGCTTCCTAAATGGCAGGTAACAAAGCAAGAAGAGTTATCAGCCTTGGAGACAAATAATACATGGTTTGTTGTCCAACCTTATGGTACAAATTTTATAAGTTGCAGATAGATCAGTAAAGTTGACCACCAAACCAGTTGTAAAATTAACCATAATAAGGGTTCTTGTCTTTGGCAGCAGCAATAAAAGGCTGGCAGTTACTTCAAGTATACATCAAGAATGCCTTTGTAGGCAATCTTTTCGAGAAAGTCTATATGGATCTTCCTCTCTCGTAGAAGGTTGAGGTGGATAATACAGTCTCTAAATTACACATGTCCATCTATGGATTAAGTCAGGCCTCTAAACAACAGTTTACCAAGTTTTCAGCGGCTATCCTTGGCCAATGCTTACTCAATCTTAAATCTAATTATTCATCTCTTAAAATTTCGAATTGGGGCCAGGTTATGTAGCACTACTGGTATATGTAGACGATATAATAATTAGGCTAAATCCAATAGCAACCAAGCAAATCAACATCTCAAGAAACTATCTCAAACACAAAATCCTTGGCAACTTGAAGAACTTTCTCAGGCATTGATTTAGCTTACTCCAAGCAAATAATATACCTGTTCTAAGGAAAATATGTAGTATCAATGTTAGAGGATACTATTTTCGTTCATTGCAAACCACCAATTCTGCTAATGAAATGAAGGGAAATGTCCATGAAGGTGCTACAACCAAATTCTTCATAATATTATAAAGTGATTGGAAGGTTGCCATACGTTATCATTTCTAGGCCAAAAAATTCTTACTTCCAATATCATGGCTAACCCAAAAGTTCTCGAATGAACAAGTGCACAATTTCTTTACCTGCCTTAAAGGAACAACTTCCCAAGGTAAACTATTCTCCTCTTCACCTGCTCAGCATCCTAAAGCTTATGCAGAGGCTGTTTGGAGAAATCATTCAGATACAAACAGATTCACTATGGATTTATACATTTTTTTAGTTTGTGGAAATCACTCAATGCCTGGAAATCTAAAGGGGTTGTGTATAGTATTCACTAAATGGATCGTGTAGTATTCATTTAGTTTCTATTAATAATACATACAATTTGATGCGGAAAGCCAGAATGGTAGACTTAGTCATTGTTGGGGGCGACGGCCTTGCTTACTTTAAAATTTATACTTATTATTTGAAAATAAAAGTGGGATTTTCTATAATGCACAAGCATATTAATTTCTTAACAATATTTAAAAGAAAGAATGTTATTAACACACATATACACACACTCCATTACCGCTGAGTTATCTAAGTTCTTTTCTCAAATGATTTTCCAACATGACTGCATCTGCATAACTTGCTACTTTACTGTGCTAAGTAAGATTGCCCAACAACCTAAATAACTAAAATCCTCGGGTGAATACAATACTTGAAAGATCATTCCACAACAGCAAAGACAAGGAAGACCCAGTATCCAAATCCATAAAAATCAAGACTACCTCATTATAAATTCATTTCTGGCAGAGAACTAGTCATCGTTCACATTAATTCAAATGATAAACTGTCTTACTTCAGTGCATAATCTATAGACCATGATTTTCAGAGACATTACAAAACCAGTAAAAAAATTGTAAAAAGATAAAAACACAGGCATATGGAATGAAGTCCGATGAAAATTAGGGACAGTTACTCAAGCGGAAGGAACAGGAGTGTCCTTGACTGATTCACGCCATGCATACTCCCTTGCACCATCCTTGTCAACAATTTTAATAACAAAGTTGGGTGGCGCAACAACCAGCCTGGATCTGATCTCCATAATGCACTTATCAACGAGATCAATTGCCTCTTCAACTGACATTCCACTATGGTAGTGTCTGTCCATCATTGAGAGCGAAAAATAGGAGCCATAACCAAAAGCCCCTTTTTCAAGCTTGTGAAGGGTTGCAATGTAGTCAATGTAGTACAGTTCAGGACCAGTCTCTTTGTCATATCCAGCAAGAAGGATGTTCACGGAGTACGGGTTCTAAACAAAAAGACAGATTAAGATTTGAGACACCAATTTAATTGCATAGCCTAAGGCATTGTTCGGAGAAGCTTCTCCATAAACACTGAGTAGGAATGCAAAATGAATCAAGCTCCTATTAGCTAAATCGGGGGAATCAGATGAGATAGCTTCTACAGAAGTTAAGTGCATAAATTGATTTAGCTCTAAGGAGAAGCTCAGTCAGTTTTATATGCTGATTCGTGCAGTTACTTAATCGAAACAGGACCTACGAACGTTAAAAGAATGGGCACTAGGGTTTGGAAGATACCTTGCGTAGAGCGGTGGCAAGTTCGCCACGTGTGAAATTGGCAGCGGCGGCGGTAGTGAGAGGGATACCGTTACGGAACTGGTACAAGGCGACGTTCTTCTGAATGTATTCTGTGAATTGAACCCTAAAACGAAAGGGAATGAGAGAAAAGAAGAAGATTGAAAAAGTGGGAGAGGAAACCCTAACCCTAGATACCTGTCTCCGGGTTCACCGCTAGCGGCGATGAGTTTGTGAGAATCGAGGACCATGATCTTGTCCTCGTTGGACTTGTGAACGAGGATGCTGTGCACCGCCGATGAATCCGCCACCACGATCGCGAACCCATTTCCAACCAATCCGAATACACACTCCATGTCCGATTCTAATTCTTCTTCGTTTTCTTCTTCTTCTTCTTCTATGTAAGGTAGTGAAGTTGAGCAAGGTTTTGATGCCGCAAAGTTTTATATCTCACCAAATTCCTTTGTCCCTTTGAGCAAGAAACGTTTTAATTTTAATTGGTTAAATAATTTCATTTCGCTACTCCAGTTCGAGACTCTAAATTATTATTAAACTTTTGTAAAATTAATCTAATTTTTTTATTATTATTAAGCTTTCATAAATTTTGTTTTATTGAGTCAATATTAAATTTATTTAGTACAGGAAATAAACGTTTATATTTATACTTTTAATCAAGTTTTTGTCGTTTTAACATTTTATTAAGTGAATGTTTCATTATCATTGCTGATACTATTATTTTTCTTATTCAACAAATTTTATATAAAAATAATATAAATCATTTATCATTTAATATTATTTTATATTACTTATATAATTTTATAATTGTATTGTATGGCCTACCGTTAGCCAGACCATCGGTCAGGCGATCAAAGGACAAGCGATCGTCCGACCGGAGGATCGTGCGTCTTGATGGTTGTCTCTATAAATATAAAGATAAAGTTCAATTGGAATGAATGCAAAAGCCGTTCAATCGCGAGTTTTCTCAAAAAACTTTAGATGGATTACCACATTAATAACTTAAAGAATCGTCCACCTGTAGTAGGCAGCCTGCGATCTCTTATCTTTAGGTCGCCTGACCGATGGTCTGACTAGGAATGATGGTAGGCCATACAATACAACAATATTTATGGATAAAAATTAAATAAAAAATTAAATGATAAAAACTAAATCAAAAAATAATTATAATATATATATATATATGACACGTATATTTTCATTAACAATAAAATAAATAAAATACATAAATCTAATTATTTTATTAAAAACATTTATACTTTTTTATCATAAGCAGGTGACCACATTTGACTTTTATTAGTTTTTTTAAAAAAAATTGTGTTTTCCCAACTTTTAATTCCTTCTAACCTTTTTATTTATTTTTATATTGATTATGATGTCACGACTAACCAACACAGATGGCTTATTAGACTCCAACCCTACAAAAGTGGGCTAAACCATAAATTTGTGCAAATTCTTAATGCACCTTCTTATTTTTTGTCTTGCTTTCTATCAATATTAAAATTCCTATTTCTCCTCTTTTAAGTTCAAAAAATAAAAAATAATATTTGAATTGTATACATAATTTTTAAATTCTATAATTTAAAAATTTAAAATATTTTTAAATTACATAATTTGAAAGTATTTTTTTTAATAAAAATTTTAAATTATACAATCTAAAAGTAAAAGATATTTCTGAATTATATAATCTAAAAGTTAATTTTCACTTTTGAATGGTATAATTTGGAAATTATTTTTTATTTTGTAATTTAAAAGTTATTTTTGACTTTCAAAACATATAATTCAAAAGTTATTTTTATATTTCAATGTATTCTAAAAAAATTGAAAAAAATATTGTTCAAATTATATATTGAGAAATAATTTTCAGCTTTCAAATTATGTAATCTAAAATTTTTTTCTTAAAAAAAAATAAAAATAAAATAACTTACGAATCTAAATCGTACAGTGGAAAAATCATGTTTTACTTTTTTTAGCATGCTTGATCCATTTAAGTTGCATGCAATTAGTGGACAATTTGATTCATACATATTTAGCTATAAGTACCAATTATTATTCAATATATTAATTTATCTTTTTTAACTAACTAACCCAACTAGTTATGCGTGTCGGCTTTTCCAGCCAAATATTACTATTATATTTCTAAATATATGTTGCTTTTTTATTAAGATGACTTATTAAATAGAAAGTGTTTAATGTTACAGAACTTTTTAATATTAGTGTCCATTTATTCATTTAGGTTATTTATGTTATCAATTTCAGGTTATTTTATAAGATCAAATCCTCTCAGGAAAAAAATATTAAAATTTAAACTAAATTGTTGTATAGGTGCAGGTATCTTAATTAAATTTGATAATTTGAGTTGGTACAATGAATAATAGGTTTGAATTTTTGTATAGTGTGAGTCGAATGAGATATGTATTTTAACTCATTAAGAAAAAAATGGGTAAACTCTTTGAGCGGAAACAATGTAATATAAAAAATATTTTAAAATTAATAAAAAAACGAAACAATTTTACAATTTGCCAATATCTCAAAATTATAGTCCTGTAATAATATAATAATAAAAATAAACAATATAGTAAACATGTATTTAAATAAGTTTAAATTATAAATATTTTATTTAATAGAATATTAAGAAAATTCCTATCTCATATTAAATATAAAAATAATAAAGTTTTGTCTTATAAGTGATAACAAACAAGCCTGTTATAGATAGAAAAACATTTGGAAGTTTGGTTTTCTCTCACAATTAAAATAATTATATTTTTAACAACAATTTAACTTTAATACACGGAATTTGTGCAATGGTTTCATTTCATTGGTTGTGGAGTTGTCAAAAAGTAAGCTACTTTGACTCCCTATAATTCATGTTAGCTATAAGATGAATAATAATAATACTATTTGAAGTTGTCAACCTTTGAGTTTTTTTTTTCCTTGATTTAAAAATGCAATTATTTTAGGTATTTATTTAGATAACAATGACTTAACTTGAAAGGAAAAAATATAGCCGTTATTTCAGTGGTTTAGTTGAACAGATTCTCCTTCCATATAAGAAAATCGAAAAGCATGTGCTCCAAATTTATTCAGGCCATGATTACAACGGTCGACACCAATATTAAAAAAATAATAATAATAATTGCCTAAAATAATGGTAAATTAAAGAAAAGGTCTCATTCTCACACAATAAAAAAAATTAGAAAATTAAAAACTAAAAATAGAAAGAGTAACAGTTGGCTACAGAGATACCTTCTCCTCTCATCATTCATTTTCTTTCCTACCAAGTCAAGAAATCAAAAGTGCATAATTTCATTTTTAAATCAACATTTAAAAGTCAAAGATTTTAGTAAATGTGTTTTATAACGAAGGTTAATAATTATTGCAAGTGTAAAAGCCAACTAATCGGAAATGTTTATGCATAAAACTAAGCATATAAAACAGATTTGATGGTATAAATTATTATTAGTGGTTGTTAAAGTTAATAAATGATTGGGTGGGGAATGAAAAAAAGGGTTTTTTGCGCGTTGTTTGGGTGGATGTCTCGAATTGTAAAATAAAAAATTATTATGAAATAAAAAGAAATAATAAAAAGAACAGAGGAGAAGGTTTTCTCTCTCTTCTTGGGTCTGAATCTGTTTATTATTCGTTGCTTGGGTTGGCACAAACAAACCCTAAGACATTAGAGACGAAGCCTCTCAATCTCCTCTCATCTCACTTGAAATCGTATAATCTTTAAGGTAAATTCTCTCTCTCCCGTTCCTTTCACCTCTAATTTCGCTACTCTTCCCTTGCATGCCTAATTTTGGTTTCTTTCCCCTTTCTCTTATTTCCCTCTCTTTCCTTCTTCGATTCTTCATTTTTTGGGCCTCTTCGGGTGTTCTGCGCTTACGCGAATCCGATTTGGCTTCTAATCCGCCATTCCTTTTTTGGATTCGTCTATAATTTCCTTTTTCTCTTTCAATTGTTCCCCTCTTTGATGGACCGCAGAGACTACCACCACCGTCCTGCTCATTTGGTGAGAATTCCCTTTCCATTTTTTCACTGCAATTCTCTCACCCACCGCTTCCATTTTCAGGGGCAATTACCTCTCCAATTCAACATATCTGCCTCTGTAATTTTTATTTTCCGATTTGCGATTTTTAAAGGCGATGCACCATTCACCAGATCATGCTCATGCTCATGCTCATGGTCATGGCAGAACGCAGGGCGCGAGTTTTTTTTTTTTTTTTTCTCTCGGGCATTGAGTTTTGAGTTGTTCGGGCATCGCGTGTGATAAATGGGACTTGTCTGATTTTTGAAAATTCATGGTTTTGGTGCCCCGGTTCATTTGTCACTGGTCGTTAATTTTTATGGTGTGATCGAATAGCTGGCGATGAGGCACTGTTACTTTTTAACGCTTAAATATCTTAAATTTATTTGTTTATTTATTTGTACACCTGTTTTCAGAGTTTCTTGTTTTTCACTTATGACGTCACGTTTGGGATATTTATGGTTCTTGCTGTGACTATATATGCAGGCACATGCGTCTCCTCCTGATTACTTTGTCCGCCAGGGGAATACAACTTATCAAGACGATCTATTTTTGAGGAAGAGGACAAGGATGCGTCGGTGGCTTTGTTGCACTTGTCAGGTGGAGGAGTCTTACCCATCGAACGAGAATGAACACCTGAAGAGCCCAAGGAATTATGGAGACAGTGAGTTTATGATGGGTTTATAATTTTTTCATATGGTTTGATTACAATCATTGCCTTATTGTGCTTTCTATATATATATATATATATATATATATATATATATATATATATATATATATATATATATATATTTATTTTTATATTAAAATATTAAAAAAAAAAAATATTAAAATAATTATTATATA
>Ga0099822_1005772_pt1 | contig 16167 bp, 8 predicted proteins | sample CowpeawhiteBW_FD_76839 | JGI IMG/M metagenome (GOLD analysis project Ga0099822, IMG submission 76839) | Root nodule microbial communities of legume samples collected from California USA - Cow pea white BW | ecosystem: Host-associated > Plants > Roots > Nodule | place: USA: California | collected...
CTGGCCAGGCCGCGTGCCGGCCGGCAAGGTCGAGAACGGCATCATGTCGGGGCTAGACTGGTTTCCCCCCCCCCCCCCCCCCGCACCACACCCCCACCCCCCCCCCCCCCCCCCCCCCCCCCCCCCCCCCCCCCCCCCGACCCCCCCCCCCCCCCCCCGCGACCCTTGCTCACATACACATATATATTTATGAATGGATGTTAGTGATGTTTAAGTGTTGAATGAGATGACAATGTGTGATTGTGAAGTGATGAATGTGGAATGGCTTTAAAGTGAGAAAGCATTTCACACATGTGGTAGATGTATTGAGTAGGAGCTTAGAAGGATGTTTTATAGACTATACTAGGTATCCAACTCACACTAAATAAGATATATGGTTAGTGAGAATCGATAGAGGTTCTAGTGAAGGAAATTTGTTCTAAAAGGACTTTTTATGGATGACATAGGTGAACTATCCTAGTTATATAAGAAGGCTTGGTATAGCCATGTTTTTATGAGCCAAAATGTTATCAAGATCCTTATGACAATGTAGAATGTCTGGGCCCGACTATATACATGAAATCCTTCAAAGATAGTTATCATAGTTTGTTTATATAATGTGTATGATTGAATGAAGTCAGTGTTTGTGAGTATTTTTTGTTTCAATCATTTTGAACTATTTATAGGTCTTTCACTTTTTAAATGTATTAGCTTGCCATGTTTTTTTGTGTTTAGTTGTGGTTTATCCACCTGTGATGATCATATGTTATACGTGAGTAGAGGATGGTGTAGGTAGGAGGGTTGACAAGCAGTGAGATTGCTTGATGGTCGAATAGTAAATAAATGATGCATAGACATATAGCTTTGTATTTTATAGATCCTCCATTGTTGAAAAACTTTATATATTATTAAAGACATATCATTGAGATTCATGGGGGACTATAAATACATATTATATAATTTTATATGATGACATATACCTAATTTGTAATAGTGTATAAATGTACTAAATTGAGATGTTACAATTGTAATATAAAAATGTTTATATATCTTAATAATATAATTATATGTACATTTTCTAATAATAATCTATTCTTATATATTTCTCTAAACAAAATTTTGTATATTTACAAATAATTAAATTCAATTGATCAAAACAAAAATAAGTCATTTTCCTTTATCACTTATTTTTGTTCTTATTTTTAAGTTTGTTTCATTCGAATTTTATTTTCTTTCCAAATTTGACACAAAGCTTCCCATGGACACTCGAACAACTCCATTTAAAGACATATCACACGATAAGTGCTTAAATACTTGTTTTTTATTTTATTATATTAGTACTCAACATTAAATAAAGATCTTAGAACATTAATTAGATGTTTTAACAAAATATGATCGAAGCGATAATTGATTAATATTGGCTTAAATAATGATTTGGTCCTAGTTTTCGTTTAGTTTTTTCAATGTGGTCATACTTTTCTTTTCTTTTTCAATTTGGTCCTAATATTCGTCAATTTTATTCAATTTGGTCTTTTTCGCTAACACCGTTAAAATAGTTAACAGAATGTCAATAGTAACCACCACGTGTCATTTTGTGAATTTTTTAATTTTTTTTAATTTTTTTTAATTTTTTAATTTTTTAATTTTTTTAATTTTTTTATTTAAAAAAATGTACATATGTCAAGCCTGCCACGTGTCCTTTTGTAATTTTTAATTTTTTTTAATTTTTTTAAATTTATTTTTTTTTAATTTAAAAAAATTTCACGTGTCAAGCCAATATCATACCACGTGTTAGAGTTAGTTTTTTATATTCAATTTGGTCCTGATATTTGTTATTTGTTTTCAATTTGGTCCTAATTTTTTTTTATTTAGTATTTTTGTTCCTCTCCAAATTAAGACAAAATATAATTTGTATATAAATGTTATATGGATATTCTTATTAAAATGCATATTTTTATTAAATATTTTTAATTTAGAATTAGACTTGGTTTAAAATTAAATATTTTTAACCTCTTAAAATTTTAAATTAATGGTGTTATTGCTTTTTTTGTTTTAATTTTAAACTAACTCCAATTCTAAATTAAAAATATTTAATAAAAATATACATTTTAATAACAATATCCATATAACATTTATATACAAATCAAATTTTGTCTCAATTTGGAGAGGAACAAAAATGCTAAATTTTTTAAAAAAATTAGGACCAAATCGAAAACAAATAATGAATATTATGACCAAATTGAATATTAAAACTGACATTTACACGTGGCATGATATTGGATTGACACGTGGAGGTTTTTTAATTAAAAAAATTAAATTAAAAAAAATATAAAGAAATTTAAAAATCACAAAATGACATGTGGCATGATATGAGCTTGACATGTGTACATTTTGTTTAAATAAAAAAAATTAAAAAATTAAAAAAACATTAAAAAAATAAAAAAAAATCACAAAATGACACGTGGTGGTTACTGTTCACATTCCGTTAACTATTTTAACGATGTTAGCGAAAAGGACCAAATTGAATAAAATTGACGAATATTATGACTAAATTGAAAAAGAAAACAAAAGTAGAACCACATTGAAAAAACCAAACAAAAACTAAGACCAAAGCATTATTTAAGTCTTTAATATTTTAACAATATTTAACTTATTAATAGTACTAATACACAATCTCATAAATGTAATACCAAATACAAAGAAAGAAATTATGGTGATAAAATAAATGAAAGGAAGTGTACAATCTAATTGGCTCCAAACATTAAATGAGAAGTTTTAGTTAAATTCATATATCTAGTTACACAAACTTAAATTATTATAGGAAATGTAAAATTCTAGAAAATTACATTTTAGAAGTGATAGTGGTTTTAAAATAATGTAACTCAATTATTTTAATGTTAAAAGATTTTATTATAAATATTTTTCTGATGAACAAGTTTTATTATTTTAAAACACATCATCTCTATAGAAATCACTTTTCTAAAATTCTTAGACTTTTTTGTAAGGGTTTTTCCTCTCTGCTCATCTGATTGAAGATCTGAGACCGTAGAAGTGATCCTCGAAGTGAGCTCTTCAATTTGAACTGGTCACTTTCTCCGTTCACGTAAGTTGAATTTCAGCCTTTTGTTTGGTCTTCCTTTATTTTTAGTTGCATGTGAGCCTTTTTTTTCGCTTTTGTGTCTTTTTAATATTCTATATGAGTTTTTATTGACCAGTGATCATAATGGTACATCATGATCGTTTTTGTGATGTTTCTATGCATAGAGCATCCTGTGTGGTTAGAGTTAGTTTTGAGTTCTTGGATTTGTTTGGGTCTTTTAAGCCACTTGGTCAGGTAAGGGGAGCTAGTTGTTTTCTGTGTATGTGTATAAATTTGATTTTTTTCATGTTGATGATTGATTGTATTTGAGGTTGAAATTTAACTATCTAATGAATCTGTTTAGTGTGTATGTTTGAATGTAAATTTGTGTTGATTGGGGAAATTTAGAATCCGAGCAACTGAATAGTTTGATACTCTCTTTTATGTGTTAAAACTGTTTTGAATTAGTATACTAAGGAAAAAGTTCCAATTTAAGTAACTGATGAGGTCCAAGTTCAGTTAACATCATAAAATGAAGTTATTGTCATCTGATGCAGGGTTGAGCATCATCTTAATGGTGCTAAGCGCCATTGTCCCCTGCAGATATGGGAGCATTTTGGCTCCAGGGCGTTGAGTGAGACTCTACTACTGAGTGCCAACTTTTTTGAATTGTCTAACGTTGAGTAGTGACATCATGCCACTAAGCGCCAGTTTTTGTGAGGCAAATGATGCTGAGTGCTAGATGCCCCTTTTGCCTGTTTATACTATTTTGATATTTTTGAATGTTAGTAATAGACGTGAAATTTTGTGATGTACCTATTAATGTTATGACTATGAATTGTTATGAGTTTAAGGTGAAATTGTTGTGTCAGCATGTAGGATGATAATGATGTTTAAGGGATTTTAAGGAGAGAAATCCCTTGTGGAGATGGTTGTGGTGGTATTGTTAGTGTATGCCTTGACGTAAAAAGGTCTAAGAAGGAGGTATCCTAAAATCTAATTATGTGGTGAGATTCGTAGGAGGTCCTAGTCATTGGACTTGTTCGGTCCTAGGCGCGAAGGGGACTTACCTTGTGTGTGGTTAGGTGATAACCCCTTGAGGCCAAGCTTTGTAGAGCCTGGAAACCACCACAGGTGCACACCTATGCTGGCTCTAACGTCATTGGCATGTATCTAGATAATTGAGTTAGTGTCAACTACTTGTGCATATATATGTATTCTTGTATGTTAAAAATGCTTAGTAATACTTAATATGCTTTAATTACGTAGGATAACTCTTTTGTACACTAGCTTAACCTTTTGTATGCTTTGTGTTTTCTCGTGTTGTTTGTCTCTTTCTTTTGCGATGATCACCTATTTGATCGGAGCAGATGGAGTTGCTAGTTTAGAGGCACTTTTAGAGGATGATGAGCTATTAGTTAGAGTAGTGGTAGGTCTTGACACTAACACAGAAAAGGCCTTTCATGTATGCCGCTTTTGGTTATTTACTTTTGTTTTAGGTTAGTCATCTGATGCTAAAACAATAGATGTAACTGATGAGCAATGTTTCAAAAAGACTGCACCCCAAATTTCTTCTTCTTCAACAATTTTTCCCCTTCTCAACACAAGAACAATTAAATATTTCAAAAAAAAAGGAAGATAACCAGTGTAGGTCAGTGAGTTTTCCATCTTTCTCTTGAATCTGAACCATTGCTCATTCGGGTTTCCTTTCAAGGTTGGGTAGCACATCTACGTTGTGTTTTGAGTTTATGGTGGCTTTCATTTACGTTCTCCAATGACACCACATATGAGAACTCTGATGGGAGCGCTTTGGTGGCGACAAATGATGGTTGAGCTTTATTTTTGCATCTTGAAACTAAAACCCCTTGTGCAGGTTCGAAAGTGCTCGTTGTGACTTCAAATGAGGTTTGAAAACTATGAAAAAGAAAGAGAAACGTGAGCGGAGTATTGGAAAGTTTCATATTAGAGGAAGAAAAATAAAAATAGAAACTTATCAATGGATAGAGCACAATGTTCGTAAGGGGATTCACAGTGTCGTTGCTACTACTTTGTGAAGATAAAAGTGAAAATCAAAGTCATGTTTAAGCAAAATATGAGGGGTTTTATGTTTGACCCATTTTGGTCACACGTAGGGGTGGAAAAATAGGTTGGGTCATAGGGGCTAGCCCGTCAACCTATGTTAAAAGGAATGGGTCGGGTTGAAGATTTTAATATGTTAATTCGTTTTGGCTTGGCTCGTCCAACTCGTCAATCCGTTGGGTTGCAGGACAGGTTGGCGCTAGCTAGTCCATAACCCGTTTAATCCTTTCAAAACGGGCTTGGCTCGTCTGACCAATAAAGGTGGCCGTTTTAATTATTCAAAAAGGGTGGACTATGAAACACAGTATTGAAGTCATGAACATGTTGTCTATGATGTTTAGTTGCTTATGTTTTATTGCTTTATTCCTTGTGATGTGTTTGGAGTATTGAATGATTATGATAATGTGACACTTTTTGTAATGAATGATTCTTTAATGACTCCCATGATGTATTGTGGTTGAATTTGTATACACCCCTTGTGAAAATGCTCCCTGGTTCTTGCATAAATGTGATTGCATAATGGTTCTTGCATAATTTGTATACAGCACTGCTCCATGGATTGTTTGATCATTTGACAGCACCACCACTGAAAAATGATGAACACGTTATGTATATTGTAGTCTTGATATTAGTAGATATAAACTATTGAACACATTATGTATATTGAACACATTTAGACCATGTTAATTGCACATGTACTAAAAAAAAAAGAAAAACACTTTTTTTTAAAAAGGACGAGCCAGATGGGCTAGACAGTGGTTCGTTATCCCATCAGCTCGAGATGGGACAAGTTGTGTTTTCTTATCATTATTGGTCATGACCCGTATTGTTCAATCGGGCAAGCCCGTCTTGGTCCCTTTTCAACGGGCCAAAAACAGGCATGGCTAAAATGGGTTGGGCCGGTCTATTTTTCCACTCCTAGTCACACGTAAAATTTAATATTTATGTTTGTCCTCTTATAGATTAGACATAAATTTATGTCTGACCCTTTAGGTTAGACGTAAATGTCAAATTTTATGTCTAACAATAAGGGATCAAACTTAAATATTGATGGATTATTTACAAAAGTGCCACCGTGCATTTTTAACGTCTAACATTCTTTGCTCAGACTTAAAACACTTGACGTATTTGATAAACCTCTACTCACGTAAATATTTAATTAAACCTAATTTCCTCACTAACTAATATAGTACATTTATCAACCAAGGATCAATCCTAGGATAGGCAAGAGATTTGAATGTTTATTGAATGTGCTTTGTGAATTGGAGAAAATCTACACAAAATCTATTAAAACTGAAAATAAAATGAACCTAAAATGGTATGAACATGTATGCATGCAAAGTGTTTGATGAAATGCTAAAGTAAACTAGAATGCACCTAAGGTGTTTTGATGAAATGCCTAAGCTACTAATGCATGTGCACTATACAATGTGATTATCCTACACACAATCTGAACATGTGAAATGCTTCTAACATGCAAATTAACCTCAACAAATCAACTAAAAACAAATTAATAACTTAATGTGCAAGAAACTAAAATCTAGAAATTGCTATGAGTGTTCATATGTGAAATGTACAAGGCATAGTCATGAATTGCTATAGAATGTATGAAATGAAGATGTGATGATACAGAATGCTCATAAATGATCTCAATTGAACATAGGAAAAAAAATCATGAGAAATGGTTGAGTAAAATGCAAAATCCTAAATCATGAACCCTACTCTATGAACTTTAACAAACGAGTGCTCAGAAATGAAATTAAACAAAGCGAGGGATGAATTGGATGTAGAAATGGTTTGAAATCATCAAATATGGCATCACGATTGGGTTAGAAACAAGCAACAAACATAAAACACATTACAGAAAAAAATTTGAGTTGAAAATTCAATGAAACAGTGCGGTCATGCATGGTTTTACAGAATTGAGAAACATGAAGCAATTTTTATTGATTAAGCACGTGATCCTTCTCAAAATACGTTTGAGGGAAATCAGATGACTTTGCATCTGCTTGAAATCATTGAATTTCGCCAATGGAATCCAAGTATCTAGTAAATCTTACATCTCAACCATTCAAAACTCAATCATGAACTCAGTTATGGCAAAAAAGAAACTAAGAAATGGAACATCAATAGCACAAACAAAAAATATATTGAACTAATGCTTAATATGTATTCATTGCCTCAATTCAATCCAAGAAAGTGTAAAAACACAAACAAGATGAAAAATAGGAGAAGATCCTCATCTCAATGCTTATTGTGCGATCATGATCCAAGGATTACTCTACAAAGTTGAAAAAATAAAAAACACAGATGATTCAATGAAAACATGATTCAAACAATACTAATGAAAGGAATTCTCATAAAAAGTCAACACTAGGATAGATTTATGGTTCAACACCCACTATGCGGTTACTATTCCACAAATCAATCCAAGCAAATGTATAGAGAAAAATGAACGTAGAAGAGAAAAATGAAAGGAAAAGTGGTTTCGTGGATGAGTGATTCTCTCCTCAAGAGAGAATGAAAATTCATGGTATGGTGTGATGAGTGATAGTTGGGTGAATGTGTGTTGGTTCCGATATGGTGAATTGTGTATATCAGTTGCAAAATTCAAACTGCCTATTACAAGTCACCAAACTAAAACTAACTAACTGAACTAACTAGTTACTTACTACCTACTTCTAATTCTAACTTGAAACCTAGGTGACCCTTCTTTCAACAACTACTAAGGCTAGAATAGGTTACATTCCTTGTGTCTTGTGATTATTTAGGCTCCTAAACTTGCTACAAGGAGTGAACAAAGGCAGCTGGCTCATAACAGCTTCTAACTTCACTTCTTAATTCGTCTTCCAAGTGCTTAGGTTGTTTTACACTCATTTGCCATCTTGATCATGGTCCACCCAAATCAGCAACCTTCTTAAGGTTAGGATCAACTCCAGCACCTCAGCACACACTCCTCCTTGCATTCAAAACCAAAGAAACAAGTTAGAGTTAGTAACTAAAACTAAATTAAACACTAAAGTTACATTAATCAACCAAACAAGCAAAACCTAAGATCTGAATTCCAATGCAGCTCTTGACCATGTTTCAGCCCTTTCAAGGTCAGCAAAAATGTGATTTAATGTTCTAAAACTCTCCCCACAAGTGCCATGTCAATTAGAGTTGAAAATCAAAAGGTCAACTCTAGTAAACTCTTCGAGATAAATGTCAACTCTGCAATCTTTCACTCAATTTTGGTTGATTCAGATTCTCTCATGGCTTCCTCTGAACACTTGAATGTTATCCTTGATCATTTTCTCTGCATTAAACTCAAAAATCTAAAAATAAATGTTAGTCATACTAAACTCTTCTTAAAAGTTCTTAAAGTAGACCACAACTAGACCAACTCTAGTTCTAAGCCTTTGTACCTAATCTAATGTATTACCTATTTATGAACCTATCTTGTATGCTAACTGGACCATACTAATCAATACCTCTAAGGATTATATTAAAAATGTGCTAAAAACACCTAATTAAGCTACTTTTGTAAAACTAGCTTAAAAACCTAACTAAACTAATTCTGAACTAATAGCTCCTAATATACTTCATATATTGGATTACATGTTTTGATTACTATGATGAAGTGTTCTATTTTTTTAATTTTAAGCTATTAAAATTGGATGTTACAAGTAAACTTAAATTAAAAAATATATATGATAATTTTTTATAAAAACTCAACAAATTTATTTTAACTTCCAAATATTATAAAAAAATAGCATAAGACTTAAAACATTTAAAGTTATTGTGCTGGCTTTTAATTATAATTATTTATAAATTATTTAACCACTTAGTCGTTTTACAAATAACATGCCCAAATTTTATGTATAACGATCACATTTAATTGGAAATTTATCACTAAATCCAGTTGGATTGAGAATTTGAGTACCACTTTAAGAATTATATTGAATATGAGTAAAGATAAAAAACTTGTAACCTTGTTATATTATTATATTAAAATTTAGTTTAATAAGTAATTTGATCATTATATTTAGATTTATGCTTCATTTGATCTTTATACTTCTCTTTTTACTTAATTGAATCTTGGTATTTGTTAAAAAGAATATATTAAGTCTCTTCTTAAATTGGTTTGGAGTTATCTCGTGTCAAAATATGGTTAATCTTGTACCTTGAAAGTTTTTCACTTTTTTTTGTTTTTTCTTCTTCTACATTCCTCCACCTTCATTCACCTCCCACCACCTTCCTCTTACCGTTTCCTTCATCAAGTGTAGTTAAGAAACAATAACATTGAGATTTTAAACTGTCACCTTGCTTTACTATGTTCCTATAGAAACTTTGTTTTTAGAATTTCATAAATATGATTACCATTTTGATGCAATGATGCTTTGTTTTCTAAAAATAGTGGGAAATGAATATTCACTAGGGTGAAAGGAGGTGGAGGAGCAGTGAGAGGTGGTGGGAGGTGTTGGAAGGTGGAGAGAAAATAAAACAAAAAAACAAAAAGAAACAAAAATAAATGAGTTCTAAAGTAAAAGATTAATCAGATGTTAGATGTTGACACGTAATAATTCCAAATTATATTAATGTCTGTAAGACCCACTTTTTTGCCCAAAAAGTTTAAGGGCCTAGTCTCATTTATTGGGCCTAAGGGTCAGCCCATAGGGTGCCCCCAAAGACTCACTTTCAGCCTCTTTCCATTTTACAATCACTTGCAAAACAGCTCACTTCCTCTTTCCCTTCTCTCTAACAGAGATAGCTGCTAGGGTTTGATCAAAGCCCTTCTCTGAGGTAGCTAAGCTCTATTTATTCCATTATTTCCAACTCGCAAATCAGTTCCTAGAGTTGTAGTAATCCTCTATTGTGTGCTTGTACCTTCCGCTAACATTTCTTCAAGTAAGGGAAGCTAGGTTTTTCATGCTTTTATAAATACAGTGCTCAATTTGTTTTTGTTTGGTGCTCCAAATGATTTTAATGTGCTTTTGATGGTGTGAAAATAATTTGTATGCTGTTCTAGATGGTTTTCTGGCTTGGCACGCGTGAGAACATAGAAGGTTCTGCTGAACTCACCTAGGTGAGTTGTTGGTCGCTCAAAATGAAAAGCTCTCGCTTAAGTGAGGAGCTCTCGCCTGAACGAGAACACTACAACCCACCCTTCTCTCTGATTCGAGGGCTCACCTAAGCGAAGGCCACTCGCCTGAGCGAGATGGGCTAGCTTGAGCGAGACCTCAATGTGCCTTTTGTATGTAGTCTCACCCAGGCGAGAGCTGGTAACTTGTGCGAGGGATCCCTCTTGCCTAAGCGAGAGCTCTTTAGCCTGAGCGAGATTGACAAGGTTGGTTGGATATATGTATGTTTCACATTTTTGAATGATTGGTTGCTTTAAACAGTTCAAGTATGATGTCTTGTATGATTTATATGATATATTGGGATCTAAATTGATGAAGCTTGGTATGGATATGAAACATGATTGGATGGTTGGTTATATGTTGACATGAGATTTGGTATGCATGATAATTCTATGTTTGGTTGGTGAGACATGACTATGGTATGGTTTAGGACGTAATTCCATGACCCTCTTGGTGGGAGCTCATGGTGGTGCCTCATGGTTTAGGGCGTAATTCCATAAATCTTTTGGTGAGATCTCATGGTGGTGCCTCATGGTCAAGACATAATTCCATGACCCTTTTAGTGGGAGCTCATGGTGGTGCCTCATGGTTAGGACGTAATTCCACGAAGGTTTCGTGGTGGTGCCTCATTATATAATTTAGTAAGGATTCAAGTAAGGATTGTATCCTGAAACTCTGAAGAGTCAGTTAGTCTCATGTAGAGCGTACTGACTCGAGTGGTGAGAGTAGCAAGAGGCCCTAGTCTTTGGCAGGATAATGGCCTTAGATGTTTGAAGGCTAACCTTGTGCGTGGTAGGGTGAAACCCATTGGCAATGGATCTGCAAAGCAGTAGAGGCCACCACAAGTGTGAGCATCCAGTGAATTCGACTTATTATATGTATTCGGATAATTGAGTCTTAGAGTCTTGCTTGTTGGTCATCACATGCTTAGTTGATTCATGTATCCTTGACTTTTAAATTGTATGTTCAATCGTATGATAAAACCTTTTTACTCTAGCTTACCCTTTCTGTTTGTTTGTGTGCTTTGTGTGTGGCTTTCTCCTTTTGCAATGATCATCAATTTATTGATGTGAGCACATGTGGGAACTATTGGTGATCGCGGTGACGATGGGAATGTTACAGCGTAGTTGAGTGTGGATTTGGCATTGGGCTCACTGTTGAACCCAGTTGGAATAGTTTTCATCATTTTGTAATCCTTTGCTTATGAGCAAGCTTGCAGACATCTGTTGAATCTTTCTGTTTTGTTAAGGGTACAGGGGTGTGCCTGAGTTTTCTTTATTGAATACTTGGATGGTTGCGAAATCCTTATACTTTAAGTCTCGTGCCCTTGGATATTATAATATGTATGATGTTTTATTTAAATAGATTTATCTATTAAAGTTGAGACGTTACAAAATGAAAAAATTAAATTAATTAAATTTGACAAATATTAAAATTTAATTAAATGAAAATATATATAAAAATCAAAATGAATTTATGTCTAAATTTATAATCAAATTACTGATTAAACCTTAAAATTTTAAAATAATAGTTTAGTTAATCTTTTATATAAATTGAATTCAAAATATATTTTTATTAATGAATTCCTTTGAAAAGACTAAAAAATGATATCAAGTCGAAAACATGAGATATTGAAATGAGTAGAAAATGATGAGACCGGATGTTTGTTAATACGAAGTTGAAGTTGAAGGAATGCATCTGAAGAGAAATTCAATAAGAAAGAGAAAGCAAGAAACTGAATAAAGCATGCCAAGTTTTCAGTGCCACGACACTCAGGAAACCTAGCCTTTATAGACTATAGAGCATGACAGTGGGGATGTTTTCTAGAAAGGCACCCTTGGATTGAAGATTACGTTCCAATTAATTCAGAAGAGAATGAAGTTAGTTTTTCACTTTTTCTTAATAAAGAAAAATATATCCTACTTAACCCACTAAACTCAGTGCTAGAAATTGAAATAACATGTAACGAGTTTTAGAGTAGGTTTGATTAAGAGGACTAGTGAAAATAGATTATGAAATAATTAATTGGTACTTCGTAGAGAATAGAAATAATTTTTTAAAAAGAATAGGGTTCAGAGTACTATATATTTATCATATATTTATATTTATTTCATATCTCTTTTATGTTTCTCTTCAATTAAATAATTAGGTTTTTTTTTTTTCATTTTATTTCTTATTTCAGTTCTACTTGCTTATTTTCATATTACTATCTCTAATCTCAATCAAACACGCATTTAAGTTTTATTATTCCCTTTTCAATTGTTTGTACACTATAAAAAAGTGAAAACATTTGATCCAATCTTCTTAAGTAAATATTTTAAAATTTAGTTTGCCTTAATTATTTGTTAATTTTTTTAATCAAACACTTGTATTTTAAAAATTTTCCATTTTATAAATAATACTTTGTTGTACTTATTTGGGGTTAAACATTACTAACTAAAACTTTCAACCATTGATTCAAAAGTTGAACCATTTAATAGTTTTATTTAAATAACATTTTCAAACAATAAAACGTAATAAATATTATAATTAAAAAGCTATATTAAAGTTTTTTTTCCCTTTTATTATTTCTTCCGATCATATTCTAATGTATGGAGAAGTGAGATGTACGAAAGAAAAAAAAATAATGAATTTTAACTATAGAGATAAATAAATCATTGGGATTCTTTTAAACAAAGACGTGTTTTCGAATATTTTATTGATTATTTGAATTGAAATTAAATTTTAAACAGTTATTAGAATTAGAATAAAATACTATTGGAATCTTAAAAATAATAAAAATTATAAACGAATTGGAATAAAATTAAGCTAAATTTTAGGAGACTTAATAACTCTTTTTCTCCATAAAATATTGAAAAGAAAAAACTGTTTGGTAATTCATGCATCTTACTGTTTCTTTTGTCCTGTCATATATTTTACAAGTAAATTCCACTCATAAATACATTTTTTTTTCCATTTAAATAAAGTTAAAACAGTAAATAGTGCATACACAGACGCACATGTGTATATATATATATTGGAAACTTATTATTTTAAAATTTCTTATAAAGTAAAAGTTTGAATAAACTAGGAAACACATTAGATTAGAATATGTCATTAAAACCTACATATTTCACTTTTACTGTATTATCTTCCTGTAATCTTTGTTTGCGTGCTTCAATGGTACCAATCCGAACCTTTCGTATAAAGTGCAACCAAAAAATCACCTTACACCATGTACAAGTACATGTTCCTATAAAGTGCAATGTTGCTATTGAATACCCTTCACAAAACTATTATATACCCATAGGCACAACCAAAATATTGTTACCATAAAGTATTCCCACCCATTAATTATTCTACTAAAATATCCAAGGTGTTGGTGGAGAACTCGCCTCTCTATTAATAAATTAATAAATAGGTTTAATTTTTATTCTGGTTTCTAATTTGTTTTCCAATATATTGTTTTTTTTTTCAATAAATTATATATTATGTGTTAAATTAATTCAAAGTAAGAAGTGACTACATGTCAGTTTAATAAAATGTTTAGTTATTAATTTGGTTTTTATATTATTTTTTTGGACTCAATTGAATCTTTATATTGTTTAAATAGAAATAATATGACCCATTTTGTAAAATCAGCGTTAATATAGTAAGGAGGTGACCATTTTCTCCTTTTTCTTTATCTTAAATCCTTTCTTTTCCAACATTATAGTGCTATTGAAATCGTTTCCTTCATATCCAAGTTTGACTCTCTTATATTAAAATCACAATCTAAACTCTTTATTTTTGTCTACTACATCGTCAAAGGTAGGCACATGAACCCAGTTGTGACTTTTGAATCCATTGCAGGATCTATGGAGGACGACAATGAAAAAAAATGGACTACATTATCTCCATATGAAAAATTTAGGGACTTAATTTTAAATGGTATTAATGTCAATTTAAAATAACGTACCATGTTGAATCAAATGAATACATAATAAGATTTGATTAAACCACAAACAAATATTGAGATCAAAATAAATTAAAACCCAAAGTATATAAATCCAAATAATAATTAAACCATATCAAAGTGTATAACGATATATAGCACGAGCTTAAAAAAACCTATTATTATATTGGAAGAAAATATATTGAAAAATAAAAGATAATATTGGAAGAAAATTAAACAAGTTACTATACTATAATTTAATCAGAATAGTTTTGAACTTATAAATTAAAAATATCTGAATAAACCACTTTAAATAAATTATTAAACACTTTTCTTTTTATTAAACTAGCTTATAAGTTAGTTAAACAAAACTTACAAAATATATTTATTGGACTAACACGCAAGATTAGTTGCTAAACTAACTAATTCACTTGTGCAAAAATCTACTTTCACGATAACCATGACGATTGAGAAGTGATTGTCGTAAATAAAGTAAAGGCGCAAAGATAATTTTGTAATTAATTCAAATCTTTTGACAATAACTAGGCAATAATCATTGTTAAAAGTATAAAATACTGAAATAACGACAATTCCAAGAATCAGCCATTATTTAAAATGGTAATTTTGAGGATAGTTGGGTGAGAATTATCGTTGAAAGTTCAAACTTGAAAGCAACAATGGTTGTAGGAACTAACTATCGTTAAAAGTGACAACTATTACTATAGGAATCACTAATGATTATTTATAAAATTGTCTTTGATTCTTCATGTTGAACATTTTTCTCCTCTTACCATGATTTCTTTCGTTTTCTCATATTCTCTCTTCATTGTGTTGTGTTGCACTTCTCCCCTTCTTCTTCACATTACAAATTCCTCCTTCTCCACTCTCCATTTTGGATTAGTTTTTGTTATTGAGTATTTATTTTTATAACAACGATGTTTTTAGATGATTAACGTTAAATTACGACGAAAATTCAAGTCAGAATCCTTATTAATTTGCTTTCTTTGATGACAAGGAAATTCAGTAGTTGTATTATTTCTAATACAATAATATATTGATTAACAACAATTCGATAATCATTTTCAAATACCTTTTGGAAACATTGTAAAAAATTCTTTTATACAGTAATGATTCCTAACTTATATATTTTGAATTGATAAGCTAGTTCATTAAATTAAAAGCGTTTCGTAAAATAATATAAAATAGTATAACTACGTAATTTTTTGTTATATAAATAAATTCATACTTTTAAACAAAAAATATATTATTTTGTAGTTATAATTCTATATTTTTGTAAAAATATTTATTTTTTACTAAAGAATTTATTATTTCTAATTGGTTTTTAAAAGTTGCATATACTTTTAATTTATTTGAATAAGTCATTTTATTTAAATAAGTATTAATTTTTTTCTTTTAATTTTTTTTTTCTCTTTTAAAAAAAAAATTTTTACTTAAAAATGTATATATTTTTTAATTTTTATTGTTTGAATTTTTTACATGCTTAAACATCTTTCCTTCAATTTTTGATGTTAAATTTCTTTTAATTTGAACTGCATACAAAATTTAGAAAGTAAACAAATACTATTAAATATAACGCAATAATTGTGTCAACAAGATGTAATAATAGGTAAAAAGAAAACTAAGGATAATAATAAAATGAAGGATAACGAATATTGGGATTAACGATGACAAATAAACATGTCCTATGGGTATTGTCGGTATTGTCCAAACTCGTTCCTATTTTTACATAAACTCTTACATTGATTGGGTACTCAATTGGGTATGGGGGTTGGTACCAGATGTACATATCTACCCTGTCCGTGTTCTCATACTCGCCATAATACTCGTCCCCACCATATTTCTATTCCTGGTTAAATTATTAAAATATTAATAGCCAATTAAGTAACCTTATATATATATATATATATATATATATATTTATATATTACTACACATTTTCTATTTTTTATTTCTTCTATTTATCTGATTTTTCA
>Ga0099822_1005791_pt1 | contig 16144 bp, 6 predicted proteins | sample CowpeawhiteBW_FD_76839 | JGI IMG/M metagenome (GOLD analysis project Ga0099822, IMG submission 76839) | Root nodule microbial communities of legume samples collected from California USA - Cow pea white BW | ecosystem: Host-associated > Plants > Roots > Nodule | place: USA: California | collected...
CCTCATATTGTCTCGATCCATAAGAACCCGAGGCTAAATGTCCTGACGCTGGTGGCATTTTTAAAATTTTGTTTTCTGCGCTGCCTCATAAGCTTCGGTTCTTTTGTAACCGAGACCTAAAACCACTTACTGCACAAATTTTTCCGAGAACCGAGGCAATATAGTTGGATGAAATTGCAAAAATGACATCGCCTTCTTATAAGCTTCGATTCCGCTATAACTGAGACCTATAAGGCGAAGTAAAATGTCAAATGTGCACGTGATGGATATATGATAAACTTAAAATATTGTTGCAAATAATAAAAGAAGATGCTATATGATGGTAAATACCGCTATAGACAAAATTTTCTAAATAAAAAAAATGGATAGTTTTTGCAATTAGTATCCAAAAATAATCGTAAATAGTGGAGTACACAAAATATATTACCAACTAATATCCTTTTATTTCATTTTACTTTGAAAGTTCTGAAAAAAATTAAAAAAGTAAACTAATGAATAGAAACCCTTCAAACGACTGGTCTTGTTGTTACTTTTAAATAGCCTTTTCCAAGGTTTAGTTTTTATAATCCACAAAGAATCACTTTTACTTTATTATTTTACTTTTACTTTAGAGAATAACTTTTTAGAATCGTACTAGTAAGAGCATGTATGAAATGTTTATTTATTTATTTTCTTAGTTCTATGTGTTTATAAATCACATGTTCTGATCACATTTGAGTGTTTGAAATATTAACAAAAGTTAGTCAAAATATTCTGAAAAAGTAAACTATTTTTATAAACATGAAATTCTAAAGTTTACATTTTTTTAACAAATTTTCCTTTTCCTTTTCAATTTCATATTCTCTTTCTTATAAAACTATTTTGTTCCTTGCATTCAAACAAATTAATTATCGTGAATCAATTATCGTGAATCATTATTTCAAAAATTTTAGTGTGATCATAATTATAGTTAATATTTGCTTATAGTTTATATTTTTATGTAATAGATTTAAGTTTTCAGCATTTTTTTTTCAGTTTTATACTTTAAGAAACTTTTTTTTAAAGTAAAATAATTATCTCACCAATTTTATCTTTTAAATGATTTTTTTTAAATTAAATTATTTTTACCAATTTTTTTTAAAATTTAAGCATTTCTAAAATTAATGTAACTATATAATAACAAAAATATTTAAAAAAAAATAAAAAAATATTTACAATAAAATTATAAAAATTATTTATATTTATTTTTATAATTATTGTAATAATATAATATTTTATTATCATAAGGAAATAATTCAATGCACATTAAAAAAACAACACAATATTGCACATATGTATTTTTTTAGTAATAATAAATTCACTATAAATATATTAACTATCTAAATAATATAATATAACTGTCTAATTTTGTAATTTGTCATTAATATAACATATTTTTATTTTATTTTATTATAATAAGATATTTTTTATCACGAAAATTGATCATTATTCAAATATTTTCTTGTAGTGTATTGCAACTTCCTAAATTAGATACTTCATTGATGAGTATGGATAAAATATCCTAAAGTATCGGATACAGATATGTGTCAGACATTGATACGTGACCCAAATTGAAGTATCGGTACATCATAGATAAAAATTATTAAGCATTTATTATTGATAATGGTAGTGTCTTTTTTTATTTGATTTTTTCTCTGACTAATTTAATGGTGCAATTGTTTATGCATTTCGTGTCCTATATTTGCATCTCGCAATAAGCAATACTGCTATTAGAATCAACCCTAATGTTGTGTTCCTTTAAGTAGAGTCACTACTTAAACAAAAGGAAGGTCGAGTGATCGATTTGTTTACTTCAATAGATTTGACATGATTTATATGAGGAAGTAAATAATGGATCCTCGCATATACGAGAAGATAAGAGTGAAAGTCAATTCTTCATTGCCATTTTACCAACTTGTCCATTGATTTTCTCTTCATTGCCATGTACTGGTGTGAACTCTTATGGGGTGTGGTGATGTGGCCTATAGTAAGATGCAATGGTGATGTGTTAAAGCATCTGGTGAACCCCCAAAGCACAATTTTTCTGCGTAAGTTTACTTTTTCTCAAAACCCAACACACGAAAATTCACGTCTATGTGTTCGTTGTAAGACTCGAAAAAATTAAATAATTAAATAAACAATTATTTAATAAATGAGGGTAGTAGGAGCCTTTATGGAATTTAATACAAATTGTTGTGACGTGGAAAAGTACTAGCTCAAGTGGTTGAGAGTACTTAATTGTGTGAGACGACTTGGGTTCGAGTTCTATGTATGTCAATTGTATGATGTTTTATTTTTGTGCATTATTTAAGGTTATGCAGTGAATGTGAGTAGTGACAATGTAATCCTAAAATTATAAGAAGTATAAGAAAACATGAATTGGTTGAGCACTTGCTTTGTGATTGAGTGGTTGTGTGTTCAAACCTTGCTGAGAACGAAATTGACTTCTTTATTTTTGCTAATATAATGGTAGCCTGAATGTGAAATGGTGGGTAAACCCTAGAGACAATGGGCAGCCAAGAGAATGGGAAAAACAACCCAATGAAAGGCAATTATAGACAATGGGAACTATCAACCTTCTCTTCTTTAAGAACTATCAACCTTCTCTTCTTTTCAAGCAGAGAAAACCAGGTTAGGGGAACTAATTTTTATTAATGCTTAATTAGTGAAAAATTGCATGTTGTATAGTATGGAATGCATCAATAAACTCTAATGTTGTTGAATTTTTTGTACTCTATGTGATGGGATTATAGTTTTGTTGTTTTTGGTTGATGTTTGAGCAAATCCCTGAGTTTGTATGAATATGATGAGGGCTTTTGCAATGCATGATTGTTTATGACTTAATCTCACTTTTGGGAGTACATTTGGGGTTTAGAATATGTCCATAAGGAGTGTTGCTGTCATAGAAGTGCTGGTAATGTTGGATTGAGAATTTTGGGCATTGGTTTTGGTGTCTGTGCGTGACCAGGGGAGGACTTATGATATTCTCGCTCAAGCGAGAGCGAGCAAGGCTCGCCTAGGCAAAAATAGTAGAGATTCAAAACCTGGTTTTGTTCGAGCATCTCGCCCAGGCGAGTGCATCTCGCCTAAGCAAGAAATCGAAGGTTGGTGAGGTCTTGCTCGAGCATCTCACTCAGGCGAGGAGCCCATGGTTTGGACGACACAACATCTCGCTCAAGCGAGAGGTACTCGCCTAAGCGAGAAATCATGGCAGGATGAGTGTGTTTCTGCTGACTCGCCGCCTAGGCGAGAGACCTTATTTTTGGGTGAAGGGTGATCTCACCATGGCGAGAAGGCTTAGCTTAAGCGAGACAGGCTTGGTCGCTTGAGTTAAGGCTTCTAGCCCAAGCGAGTTTAGTGCAGTTTGTGAGCATTGTTTGTACGCATTGATGTAGACATGAATCGAGAGATGTTGTGCCATGAGCGGGTAGGTTCATGGATGGTGGTTAACATATGATGGTATGAACAGGTGGGTTCATATCTAGTTACTCTCGTGTGGGGATACGAGCGAGGTAGATTCATATGTTCCGGGCTCACACTTGAGAGATGTTGCGTGCAGGGAGGTACGTAGCTGGTGGATCACGTGTGTTGGACTACGGGCGGGCAGGTCCGTAGAGTAGGACTACGAGCAGGTTTGTGTGAGCATCATAAATCCTGAATCCATGGCTAACTTTGTTATGTGAATTGAAGGTTGAAAAGCCTTGGGGGTACTAAGGACTTGGCCAAGGTCTAACTATAATAAAATAACCGGGTGTAATTTATTGAACTGATGTGTTTCTTTTATTATTAAGCTCACCCTTTTCTGTTTGTGCTTGGCGATGATCGTGTAATTCTTTACACGAGAGCAGTTGATGATACAGGTGATGTTGTTGATATTTGAGACGGAGAGAGGGGCTAGCTTGGGGATGGAGTTAGGAATTTTATTATGTTTTTATTATTTTATCATAATTTTGGAATTTGCAATAAGACTATTACTTAGCTTTAATTGAATTTTAACGCACTGAACGATGTTTTAAATTTTCCCGCATTTGGCAATAATGAAAATATGAGCTTATTTTATAAATTATTTATTCATTTATTTTAATTAAGTAATTTCCAGTAGGGATGTTACATTCATGTTGGACATAAAACCACGTCTTATATTTTGACATACGTAAATTTATGGCTCTCGATATTACGTCTTATCTAACCTAGACATGAAAACCAAAAAGCGCCAGATGTAAAAGGGCTTTTATGTATTAGTGGAAACAAGTTATAAATAATAATAATAATAATAATAATAATATGATAATAGTGAAAAAATGAAATAAGTTGTGAAAAACAATCTCTACATAGAAACAATGGAAAAAAAATTTAAACTAAAGCAAGAGTAGAACAGTAATTGCATATTTTAACAGTTGGCTTTCTGCACCGATCTTTGCTATGTTGAGAGAAGTAGTATTTACGACTCTTCTCCTTTTCTTGTCCCCCAAATTGTTTTAAATCAGCAAAAAGGAACAAGAGCACATCTCTCAAATCCCCCTCACAAATAGTAAATACCCTGATAGGAACATAGTGTAAAAGATGATATTCATCAAACAACTAACCACCCCATATCATGGAGACTTTGAGCACCGGTCAAACTAAGATCGAGAACAAATGTCTCAACATTAATACTTCTCATTTATCATATTAGTTTAAGGATAGACACAAAGATAAAAAGTGTTAGTATTGATTAATGTGTCATGCACCAAAGAATCCAATATATATTTTAAAATTTAGTTTAAATTAAATTAACAATGGATGTATGTTTTTAAAAGATTATCAATAAATGTAAAATATTTTGTCCATTCTTCATTTATTTTAATATTTTATTTCTATAACTTTAAATTATCTATATTTTTTTTAAGCTTTGTGTTGATAGTCTATTATTTTCACAATTAGATTTCATTATTGAAGATAAAGTGAAAGATAGATCAAAATTGACTGATAAGAACTTTGAATAGTATTTTAGATTCTTGAAACATAAAAGTTAGTTTAGAAGTTTCTATAACACTTTATTCTATTCCGAGAGTCAAAAGTTATCATCTTAAAATATTACATAACTCTAAGATAATTGAAGTTAATTCTCTACATGTGTTAAATTGTGTAAACTCTTGTGTTTGAATATTATAAAGCATAATGAAATTAAATTAATATTGATCACATTCAAAAATTAGAGACCATGATGAGGATGTTTTTTGTTCATTTTATCTTAAGTATCACTCAATTAGGAATGATGAATTATCATAATTAGTTGAAGGCATCAAGTTGAAATTATAAATGAGTTTGTTATGGTGTTTTAGAAATTTTGGATGGGTTATAATTGAAAGTGTTATATGTTGTGTTTTTTAGTTTCCTACATATATTTCTTGAAAAGTGGTTGATTGTTGAAATAATGCTCAAACAATGATAATTATTATGTGAATCGTGCATTGTTGGTTAAGCATCACATTGGTTTTTTGAGTGATGATGCTCATCACTTAAGCCATAATTTGGTATTTGAGTGAGAAAGATGTCAAAATAATTTCTCAGCTCTAGAACTTTCATCACTTAAAAGATATTTGGTTGCTCAAGCAATGAAGAGTAAAACAATTGATACGATTTCTGGAAGTTAGTGTTGGAGAAGAGTTTATGCTGACTCTCTTTTCACTAAGTGTTTGGTGCTCAAAAGCTAATTTGAAAATTTAGGTAGGGATGAGGTTAAACTAATTGTCTTCCATCTTGTGCTCTTATTGTTTAAGTGACACAAATTCACTTAAGTGACAAAAGGTATCACCTAAGCAATGTGCTCACAACTTGAATGAGGGAGTCTTTTTTATTTTGAGGAGACATGTTGCTCAAATAACATATCCCTGATTTCAAAAGCATGTTTTAAAAGCATGATTCGATTAATACAACTCATATTCTAGTCAGTAAGTATAATATACATACACATGCATTCATTGGAACCCATATATAAAATATATTACATAACATTATTGGAACATAAAGTTTCTCAAAATAACATATACATTACATGCACTGACGAATCTTAACCAAAAGTTTTGGAGGGACCAAAGTAATATAATTATTCGATCATTAGATTGAATCATTAGTATAATGCTTCAAAAAATTGTTCTTCTAACTGAACAATTTTGATCATTATCATAATGCTTCAAAATATGTCAAGAAATATAATCTATCTTGTTTTCATCTTCACGAATAACTTCACTTTTATCACTTTTAAACAATTAATATATTATTTTATTCTTCACCAATATACCTTTTTTTAAATAAAATTAAAATATAATTTATCATAATCTAATAATATTTTGAGACACGTAATTATTAAAAGAAAAATATATTATAGTCAAGTCACAATTAAAAATTGGTTATGAAAAAAATACATAATACATTATTTTTTCTTCTATATTCATAAAAAATAAACACAAAAAGGCTCACGAGATAAAAAATAATGATAACTATTAAACTAATATTTCATTATCAAGTGAGACAAAGAACAAGAAAGGAAAAGGACAAATGAGAAATGAGAGAAAAAATAATGAGCTTGTGTCTAGCTTCCTTTTTTTCTTCAAAAATAAAAAAGAAAACATATGAAAGTGAGATATGAGTACAATTTGTGAAAAACTAATAAGACAATAAGAAAAATAAAATATCTTAATAAATATTTCATTACTCTTCTAATTCCTATTTTCGTTCAAAAATATAAAGTTGGTCTTCCAATTTTTTTAGTCTCAATTGAATCTTAATTTTTGAAAAATTGATGTAATTTGGTCATTTTCATTAAATTTCTTGAAACAAATAAATTATTTTTCATTAAAATTGAAGTTGTTAACAAAGATAATTTGCTTTATTGGTGTAATTAACATAATCTTGTTGTCAATTTTGATGAAAAATCATTGATTCACTTCAATAAATTGAACGAAAATGACAAAATTACATCAATTTTTCAAAAGTCGAGACCAAATTGAGACTAAAAAAATTGGAAGACCAACTTAACCTTTTTTGACTAAAACCTGGACCAAAAAAATAATGAAACCTAAATATTTTTATTTTTTAATATATTTAATTTTACTTTTTATTATCTATTAACATTAAATATTGTGTTTTATAAAAAAAAATAAAAAGACATACAATTTAATTTTCATCAATTTCTAAAGTGTACTAACTATAATTTGAAAATTTGAAAATTTCAAATATATATATATATATATATATATATATAATTTTAAAAAATATTTGTGGGTCTATGGCTCCTTCCTACCCATAAGATGATCTGCCATAAAACAAAATATCAAATCATCAGTGCATATTTCCATGACAATAACTTGCAACTCATGTACTACTACGTACGATCATCACATCTTACGACACACATCCAAATGTGAACTAACTTCAATTGAAATAACATATAACATGGTACATATACACATACACACACAAATATCACACACATAAATCAATTTCATCATACTCTTAACACATTACAAATTACAACCAGAGCATTGTCATTGAGATCCAAGAATCCTCTACGACATCCTCGATGAGAAATGTAACACAACAACAAATTGAATCATTGTCATCAAGATCCAGGATTCCTCCCATCCCTAATAAGTAGTGTAAGTATGTATTAAAACTTTTTCTCCAAAGATTAACATCCAACCCATTGGAACGCCATCAGTTAAAATTAACATCACCTTCTTATGCCAATGTAGTTCATGCACCTACGAATCTAAACCTCCTGCACAAACCTCTAACCTTTAACCACTTGGTGTCTTAATTTTCATGATCATATCATTAATGAAGCATGCAATATATATATATATATATATATATATATATATATATATATATATATATATATATATATATTTTTTTTTTTTTTTTTTCTGAATGAGTCTGATGCTTAATACCTTGACTCTTAATGATTCACATCATCCCAAGTATCCCTCATCTGCACTCATAGAGGTAACATACCCATAAGGGGTCACACCCATGAAAGGCACATATCATACATATACCATTATACAAACACACAAACAAATATACATACATATAATAATGTGTATATCTACCTACTCACAAACACACACACAGATATACCAAATTGGTGATTCATCTCATCAATATACATATTTCATGCATATCACATTTATATAATTAATTACATATATCATATCACATTATCATAATTACAGTTTAGTGTTAGTTGAGTGAGCTATTATGCTTGAGTAACCTAGTTTCCTACTACTTAGGAAAAGTTCTTTGCTCAAAAAGGTCTCACACTACTTGAGCAAGATACATCTATTGCAAAATTGATTATGTCTATTCCTCGCTCAAATCCTACTTCCACATTTGAGTGCCTATCACTTGAGCCTTATTGTAATGCTTGAGCGTTATACTTGTTGGGTCTCTTCCAACAAGTTATGTAACATAAAACATATTGTTTCACTAGTTCCTAAGTAATTAGTTGTATCTGGAGATCTATAACCTAGTTGCATGGTCTCTATGTTTTAGAACCGTGTTCGATTCTCACTTGAGTGATAACTTAGTCGCTTAACTGATACCTCTTTTATATGGGAGAGAAAGAGAATTTCCTTAGACTCTTTTAGTTAAGCTACACACTTTCGCTTGAATTATCCTCCATATTGCTTGAGCGCCTACATTGTTAATTGAACGATGATGATAAATGAAGATAATCGTTATACATTGTTTGTGCATCACTTGAGTGAATTGCATCCAAGAGTACCACTTTCCAATTTACAAAGAAATCAACTACAAGTATATTGTTTGTAACTTGCTCCAATTCATCCAACATATCAAATATGTTGATAATCATCTCCAAAAAGAATCATTAAGATCATACAACCTTCATAATACTCCATAAGTCTTGTGCAAAAGTATACCTATCAACTTCCACATACCCACAAGTCTTGTGCAAAAGTATACCTATCAACTTCCACATACCCACATACCCTATAATCCAACTTCCAAATATTCACACATCAAAATAACCATTTATTGATTAAATGATAAAACTAACTCTCCTTACTTAGAGACAATGTGCCTACAAACAAAACCTTTCATCGACACTTCCAAGTAAATCACCTAAGTGTCAAACCTTACACAAACATCATCCTCCCTTTACAAATCATGCAAAGAGAAAAAGAAAAGGAACACAATTTTTACTAGGAATTGAATAACTTACTTGAATTACAACTTTCATTAACCTACTTTGATCTTTATTATGTTGCATCCTAGTTATTATTTAAACTTACACAGAGTTAAGAAAACAATTAGTTTTAAAGAAATAGAACTTTTAGTTAAATAAAGAACATACACCTATATTTTATTTATAGACTTTCTATTGTTTATGCATTTTAGATTTATCTTTAAATAAAATTTAGGTCTTAAGTTAGCATACCATAAGGACGTCAAATGTATCATGTGTTAGTGTCTGATGAGACATACTTTTGCAAACCTTTTGGAGAACGTTGTGTTGTATGATATATCAATTGTTTTGTGATAGATGTCAAGTGAATCAAGTCACAATTAAATAGATGTACTTTTAAATACAAAGAAAAAGTTTTATCTTGAGTATCAATTATAGATTTTGACCTAATTGTAAGGTCTCAATTTAACTATTAAAGTTAAAGTCAAAACCAGAAGTTCAATCCTAATAAAATAATTACTCAGAAGGAATTATTGCAAAAAAACTCAAAAAAAAATTAATATTACATTTGTTTATTTTAAATTACTAAACATATTCTATATCACAATAAATTATTTGGCTATTGCATTACTTTTTTTGTCTTTAGTATTTCCGTTAATTAAAGAGGTTATCATTCAATAATATTGATGTACAACCACTTTAATATATGTGTTTGAGTTAGCGTTATACTATTGTTATACAACCACGTGAAGTTATCAAAATTATATACAATGAAAATTGTAAAAACAAATTCATTGTAACCTTAGTTTAAATTGAGAAATAGCACAATTTAAATTTATAAAAGTTAAATTTGATAAATACTCAATTATATCAAAGTATATACAACTTCTAAAAATATAAAAAGAAGAACTAAAAAATTTAACAAGGAATTCATTATTTTTTTAAATCTAAAATTATAATTACATAATATATTTTATAAAATAAAATTTATATAATTATATCTTATCTTGTTGTACATTTCCCTCCTAGTTTACTAATTAGTTTGCACAACACTTATAATCATGCAAGCTAACTGGTTAGAAATTATAAATTAAAAATGTACCGATCAGTAATTAACTTATAAATTAAAAATTAGTTTATTAATTACTAACTGGCTTATCATTTAGTTTTGTCATACAGATCCTAATATCTTAAAATTTTAAAACAATAGATTATGAATTTTATTTTATTGTATCAAAATAAATTCTTTACTATATTATTAATATTAAATGCTTTTTTACTAGTGATTAGTATTACATTAAATTTATTTCGAATACGAATAATAGTGATTTTGAAGACTACTTTTAGAATTTTAATATTTAATAATAAATATTTTAGTAACATTTAAAAACTATCACTAATTGAAAAAACTATTTAGTAATGGTTTAAATTCGTGGGCGTGACTGAAAACACTTCGTTATTTGGAATTTTTAAACTAAAAATTCTGGTTTCTGAGGTTAATATTGTGTTTTCTAAAAAATTAATATTTTGAGAAAATTAATTATGATTTCTGAAATTGATTCTACCTAACCTTTCTACAAAATTGTGTCAATACATGTGAGAATCGAACTTTCTCAAATTGTTTTTTTGTTCCATAGAGATATCATGAAACTTTTATTAAATTATTTTGATGTGATAGATAATCAAATTTTATAATAAATTTTTATGTTTCTATTTAATTCTCATAGAAAAATTACATGAATATACTCAATATTTTTGTTATTAAACGTATTGTTGCTATTTTTAAAAATCAGGATTGTGATTTTTATATTGAAAAATATTTCTTCTGCCAATCGACATCGATTTTGATCGGACGTCATAGAATCGTATTACATCCATTTCATATTTCATATTCAAATCGGTAGACATTTAAAAGTAGAAGGAGTGAATTGAAATTTGTAAATAAATAGAGGGGCAAATTAATTTAACCTTGGGAAAAAAAAGTCCCATCACAAAAAAAAAAAAGAAAAGAGAGGTGACAATACGAGTAACATAATAAGGAAATGTTGCGTAGGAAAGAGTGCGTGTTCATATTCAACCACAAATATAATTTTCTAATTAAATATAAGCTTTTCTAATAACGATATTATAACAATAATTTTGCAAATATTTTCTTATGTACTAAATTCACGAAAAAAATCCTTAATTAAAAGTTAATTTTAAAAATTAAAATATTTAGTTATTATAGTGACAAATTCAAATATTAATTTACAAAATTAAAAATTATTGGTTACTAAAATAGTTACTATTATAAATAAAAAATTATAATTAGTTACTAGATTGGTCACTTATTAATTAGAGACCAATTTAGAAATTAAGTCAGATTGGTAATCAAAACCTAGATAACTAATTTTTAGTGACCATCTTCCTTTAATAGTCAAAACCGTAGTAGATAATTTTAAGACCAATTTAATGACTAATTATAATTTTTTTATTTACAATAATGATTATTTTAATAACTAATTGTTTTTAATTTTGTAAATTAATATTTAAATTAATAATTATTGGTTACTAAAATTAATTATTATTTAAAAGTTTTTTTTTTAGTGATTCGGTGTATTACCCACTTAAAGTGATATACTTGAAACATATTAAAGATTAAAAATCATCTTTAAATATTCAAAAAAAAAAATCGATCTTTCTATATATGTATTTTTCAGCATTTTTATATAGAAAACCACGAGTGATATTGTTTTATATTTGAGTGTGATGAGAAAAGCATTGAAAAACTAGTTTAAAGTGAAAGGGTAATATTAATTTGAGTGAAAGAAGGGTTTTGGATGAGAAACAAAAATGGCCACATGTTAAGAAGGTGAAGATATGCTTTCAATGTACCCTAAAAGAAAGGGCAAGGGTTGGGAGATAAGTATGGTGATGAGAAACAAATTGTGTAATGAGAACAAAAATTAGAAATGTAAGCAGAGAATTATTGCAGTGCACAATTTTCACGTGGTATTAAATCGGTGAACAGAAAAGGGGTGAGGGGGAATAAGAAAGGCATTTGGCAAGTGGCAGTGAAAGAAAGAAAAAAAAAAGAAAAAAAAAACAGGCATTTACCAAAAATAGAAAAAGGAAATGGCTTTATAAAAAGAAGGAGAAATACTTGGCTTATATATTTATACCAAGGATGAAAATTGAAAAGGACTAAGCTGAAGACTGAGCACTCAGCATCTGTTGTAGTACTCCTATGCGCACCCTATGGACACGTTTTTAATCTATTTTGATTTGGAAATCCTCTTTATTTTTGTGTGTGAGTGTTTGATATGGATGGAATTGGGTGTGCAGTTGTGGATGCTACCATTTGTTTTTCACTTTCGTGTTTATGTGTTAGTTTGCAGCATCGAGGGTCGCCCAATTTGGTCCCTATAGTTATTGCCAAAGTACCATTTTATCAAAGTGACATTGATTCATGCATAGGTCACGCCAAACACTTTGCCGCATTCATATCAAATTGGGTTAGACATGTACAAAAGTCAGAAAGTTACCTTCTTCCCCTCCCTCATATAACACTCCACAACTCCTACTCGTGCACTCAACAAATTTCACCACATGCTCCTCCTCATCATCTCCTCAATCCAACGGCTACCCTTTTTCACCACGTGCATAATTACCCCTTGCTTCTCTTCTCTCCAAACCCCCATCATGTGCTTAAGTGCGTGGCAGATTGCACACCGGGAATTATCACCATCTAACACCCCATGTGCCCAACTTCCTCATTTGGCAATTGCTTCACTCACCATTGCCTTTCTTTCTTCTAACTCTGTTATGTCATTTTACACCTTCACCTCCCAAACTTTTTGCGTTCTCTCTTCTCCTCTCTTCTGTGCTAGATGCCTTTAGCATTTATTCTTATCAAAGATTCTAACAAATCCCTTATATACTTCAAAGGCGTCACTCTCAAAAGTACCTCCAACAATTCATAGCTGCCTACACTCTATGTTCACCTCTTAGTGGAAGTTTCTCGCAAATGATCAAGCAAATGTATATATGCACTATGGAAAACCACACCTTATGCTACCCCGTTTTTCAGCTTCAGTAAATCATCCACCCGCACATCACTTACTCACATACCTAACCTAAACTTTCTTTGCCCCCATCCATAACCTATACCTAATTCAAATCACACGCTCTTAATCATTAATGTTAGATCATCTCATCTCATTAACAGGATCTTCATGTTTAAGATATCTCATTCCTAATGTTAGATAAGGTAAATCAAACATCAACAACTCATACTATATATCGAATCACCACATGTAAGTGGAAATATAAGTAGGTCACTTCATCAACTCATTATCATTATAACCCTGCCAAATAACAAGCACTGCTTCTATGCCGATTCTGATCATAAATTATGCAGATGTGATGTTTTTTACGTCAGACATCCTCGTAATCCACGTAATAATAATATTTCTCGTTCTTTTTTAAAATGATGTTTGTTTTCGGACCAAACCAAAACCTGTAATAAGAAAATCATTCTGACCAAACAATACTTATATATTTATAAGTAGTTTTAGCAAAATAAAATACTTATATAATAACTAAATTGTCATTTTCAAAATACAGTATATTATGTAACAGTCACAATGAATCATCTTACCTATTTAACTGAAACTAGAAACAAATCACATAATTATTTAAAAGTTTATATAAATAAAGGAATGAAGAGGGTATGCATAGAGAAAATGTGATGCAATAGTCATATTTTGGCCCTTTCGGTTAAAATATCAATATCAGTCTCATCTTCGATTAAATTTAAATGAAATGACGTAAGTCAATAATATAATTTAAAATATGACTAAGTGAATTTAAAACTTACCCTTATGATAAGATTTTCATTTCATTGCTGAATATATAATTTGATGAACAAAACAACTCAACAATGTAGGCTCGAAGTATAATGACTATTAATTACCTTTGTGAAACGACAACAACAATCAGTGGTATAAGTATGATAATTATAAAAGAAGAAATTATTCATTATTAGCCGCTCTATTTATTAAGCCAAATACATGTCCTTTTTAGTCGTTCATCTATGTTTGTAAGTATTATAGATCAAAAGCTTTGTGTTCCAATGAATGAGTTGGAACTCACTAATTCATATATATTCCATATTCAATAAATGAATGTTGGTTAAACGTAATAATTAACATTATTAAAAAAACACAATTAAATAAAAATATTACTCACAATGCTGCACGATTGAAATATTTAACATGAAAGTTCCCTTTGATTATCTCAGATACAAAAGTTTGTGTCTCAACCTTGGTAATATCTTCAATTTCTATTTGTCATTATCATCTTCCAAATGAACCACGAATTGAATTTAGAAAGAAAAAAGAAGATATAAAGTATGCACCTCAATGATGTATAGTTGAACACTTGTAAAGGGTGACACACACCAATATGATATCGAATAAATGTCTGCAATGCAAAGTGAAGCATAAAGAGAGAAGGAGATGATATGATTGAATTACTAGAGAGGACCACAAAGATAAGAACCATTATCGTCATAATAAAAAGAAAAAAAAAAAAAACACAAGAAACTTTGAGTCATAACAGAAATGTAAGGAAAAAGATAAACCAGGTCTATAATATAAGACATTGTTAACGTAGAAAAGTTAATTTTAATAAGAAAAATATTAGCAGCTTTAATGAGGAAGTTTAGAAAATATAATAATATCCGTTACCTTATTTCTGGTTGACATGTAGGGTGCATAGGATTAAAAGAAATGAGTTTTATATAAAAGTAGGAAGTGATAAAAGGTGAAGAAAATTAGGTATAAATGTGTTGATTGTTTTAATGAGGTGATCGGCATGAGACATAGAGAGAGAGAGAGAGAAAGAGATAGAAAAGTAAAATGGTTGATGATCGGAACTAATATAGCAAGCTACTAAGGTGGTTTGGAGAATCTAGGAAAAAAAAGTGATGATGAGAAGAAGACAATTGATTTAGTAGTAAAGCGTGGAGATTGAGATAGTGTGATTGAAGAACAGAGAAGTGACACATAATAAGGGTGAAAGTGTTGTGCAGTTTGTAAGTACTGTTAGGCAGAAGTGATATGTATAATTATGAATGACATTTAGGTACTTGAAAGGAAGCTGGTGAACTGCCATCTGCCACTTCTCGTCTTCAATGATAATGAACAAAGTTTTCTCAGCATTGGGTTAGCTGGCAATTGTCCTACAAACTAAACTTGTCGACCACACCCACCCTATAGTCAAAAAGGGTGTCTTCTTGTCTTAATTACAGGCCCCTCGTCGGTGATATATACCTTAAACTATACAACTTCCAATAACAATAAATAAATAAATAATAACCCTATATTCACAACTTATCAATCTTTCAATTCAATTCAGGTTTCCTCCTAAATATGTAGTTTGGGTGAATATGTGTTACATTTTAAAGCTTTTTATTTTTATTTTGCGACTTTGGTATTCGAAAAAATCAATTTATAATATATAAGTAAGTGTAAACATTATTTTATAAATTTATTTGTAATGATTTGAGTTAGGTTTAATGTTCTAAGGCTTCAAAGTCCACTTTACTGTAATGTTTGGAATGGTTTCAGTTGTGAACTGGTCGAATATTATGCAGAAACATTGTTCAAAAGAGTGTCTGTTAAATAAAATATATAACGAAGTAACGTTATTTACTTATAGTGAAATGGATATCGAACCCATAATAATAAAGAAAAAATCTAATAAACGAAGTATATAAAAAGAGGTTTACTTGAATAGAGTAGGTAGAATAACATTTTCACTCTTGTATGAATTCAAGTGATGATGATTGCGTATACATTATTAGAGGAGTACAATTCAAAGTTTGATGTGACGAGAGTACCTTAAGTATTGATTTCCTTATATGTAAATATAATTATCTATTAAAGTTAC
>Ga0099822_1005793_pt1 | contig 16142 bp, 9 predicted proteins | sample CowpeawhiteBW_FD_76839 | JGI IMG/M metagenome (GOLD analysis project Ga0099822, IMG submission 76839) | Root nodule microbial communities of legume samples collected from California USA - Cow pea white BW | ecosystem: Host-associated > Plants > Roots > Nodule | place: USA: California | collected...
ATATATATATATATATATATATATATATATATATATATATATTCAAGTATATATGTATTGAGGAAATAGAGTAATCAATGTAGTGTTCAGATGAAATTATTTCATTAACAATCAAAATCTGAATTAATTCTTTTCATGTAATTCAGTAAAATTGTCATCTGAATTCTACTTTTTACATGTTGAAATCACTGTAAATAATGACAAAACGTATTTAGAGACAGGTGTAATTGAATGCCTAAATATAAATATATATTATAACTTATTTGACTAGCAAAATTATAATTTAACTTTAAAGAAATATTTTTAAAAATGAAATAAAAATTTATTTTTATGACTAATTAATTCTTATTATAAGTAAATGCAACATAGATAAATTATCATTCAATCTTAAATACATTTAAGTTAGATAAAAAAACATACCAATTTTGTTTAACATAAGTATGTTAAACACAAAAGTCATTTTGTGTCATTAAAAATTGTGTTTTTTTTTATTCATGTTTTTATTATGATTAAAAGTTAGATATGATATACATTAGACATTATTTTTTTAGTTTAATATCTTACATGACATTAGACAATTTTATTTTATTATTTAGTTTTGGATATTATTGTGATCATTTTGTATCATTAAATAATTTTATTTTTTGGTCATCTTGAATTATGTGTCACTTCTGAGAAGTTAGATATGACATAATATTAAATAATTTTGTTTTTTTGATTTAGTGCATGATGAAACATTAAATAATTTTATTTTATTTTGTTTAGTTTTGGATTTTGTAACGATTATTTTGTGTCTTTAAATAATTTTATTTATTTGTTTAGTCTTGAATTGTGCTTAGAAGATAGAAGTGACATAACACTAGATAATTTTATTTTTTGATTTAGTATGTGATCTAACATTAGACAATTTTATTATTATTATTATTATTTTTGTTTAGTTTTGGATTGTCCAATAATATTTTGTGTCAATTAATTAATTATATTTTTTTGTCATCTTGAATTGTGTGTCATTGTTAAAAAATTCAAAAATTAGATGTGACATAATATTAGACAAATTTATTTTTGTTTTTGTTTTATTTAGTGTGTGATGTAACTTTAAGCAATTTTGAATTTTGGTTTAGTTTTGGATTTTATAGTGGTAATTGTATGTCATTAAAGAGTTATGTTTTTTAGTTCAATTTTGAATTGTGCTTAGAAGTTTGATTTAATATGGCTTTAGATAATTAATTTTTTTATTTTATTTAGTGTATGATGTAATATTAGACAATTTTATTGTTTTGGTTTAGTTTTGGATTACATAGTATTCATTTGTAATTCATACACTTATTAATAATAATAATGATATTATTATCATTATTATAATAATAAATTCATCTTATTTTACTAATGTTTTTTTTTTGTTAATATATACTTTGAATAAGTGATTTCCATGAAAAAAATTGAATTATAATTATCAAATTTTATTTATTTATCATTCTTTATATTGAAAATAATTTTTAATTCTAATATATTGTTAACCAATCTAATATTGTCAAGTAATAAACAAATTATGTTTATTTCTATTAAATTTCTTTAAGTTCTTTGTTCATACATTACAAATCGGTGATCATCTTTATATTATTTATTTGTTAAGTGACTATTAGTTTTTTATTTTAGTTGTTCTTTATACATTATTTATAAGTTTAATTATAAGCTATAGTTTAATAATTTGAAAACAAAAAATACTCCCATCATAAAGAAAACATGTATTTATTTTATATTTACCTTTTAATTTATTTTACTATTTTTTTAGTCCAACACAATAGGTAAATGTCTCAAAATAAAATATTAAATGAAATTACAAATACTTAAACATTTAGAGATTAAATTTAAAGGAAAAGTGAGGAATAAAAAATTACAATCAAGTCTAATATTCTATTATTTTGTAGTTGACCTTTAGTATATTAGAGATATATTTAATATCTTCTTTCAGTTTTTTATTTTATGATTTTCGGTTGCTTGAATTTTCCCTTTATATTCAAGCACATTTCTTTTATTTTAGAATAATTCAATAAAATATTTCTCTCAAGTTTTGACTTACCTGTGTTTCATCAAACACTTATATCTTATTTGAGCATTTTTGTTATTCATCCAAAAAATTACAATACAAGAAAATTTATAATCAGATAATATATTATAGTGACTACACTTTGATACTAGTTTACCAAACTAATACAATAGTCACTAAAAAATTATAATTTATCATTAAATTGGTTACTAATTAATTAGAAATCTATTTAGAAACTAATTCATTTGGAAACCAAAACTTTGGTAACTAATTTCTATTGACAAATCTTCTTTCTTAGTCAAAATCTTAGTAATTAATTTTGAAGACTAATTTAATGATCAAATTATATTTTTTTAATTCATAATAATGACTATTTTAATAATCAATAACTATAGTTACTAATGGTGTTACTATAATTGGTTATGTTTAAGAGTTTTCTTATATTTTCATAAGAAGATTTTAATTTATGTTAAAAATTTTAAAATAGCATTAAAGTTAACACGTAAACTCAATAATATTTTTTTTTTAACCATAATATAAACATCTATCACGTGTTCAATTAAAAATGTCATATTGAAGTGAAAATAGTACTTTATTTATTTTCTTTGTCGGGATGTGCATGTACGCATAAAAGTTTTTATTGACACTTACGTTGTTATGCATGTCGTGAGTTGTACTGTATATGTATTTGAGCGAAGGTAGATTACTTTATTTAACTTATATATACAATAATTTATTATTATTATTATTATGATAGAATAAACCCAAACTATAAATTAATAAGGATTGAAAACGTACGTTACCTAATACTTTTATATTTTAATCATATTTATTTCTAATAAATATAAATAAATATAATAAACAAAAATATAATTTATATTTTAATCATATTTATTTATAATAATTAATTATATATTAAATTATTTATGTATTGAGAAAACACAGAGCAATCAATGTATAGTGTTAAGATGAAATTATTTCATTAACAATAAAAATCCCAACTCATTCTTTTCATATAAATTCAATAATTGTGATGTTTTTGTCAGTTAATAAAACAATTTCACATGTCAGTTAAACTTATTATGAAAAACTTAATTTATAATTAAATAATAATATTAATTATAAAACGAATATTCACAAATGACATTTAATTTTTGTTTGTGGTTTTAGTTTTACAGTGTGTGGTGTCAGTGTATTGTGATAAATCTGACATTGATATCTTTTGGAAGAAGAAGTTATGGAAACAATGAATACACCTGTATAAAATAAATTATATGAGTATATCTGTTGTCTGATAGTGAAGGGGTTACATGCAATTCTCTCTATCATTCTGAAACCATGCTTTTGAGTTTTTCATAAAATCCAAATCTTTTCCTCTATATTCTATCCCTATGAACAGAAGCAAAGAAACAAAAAAAACCCCTCTTCATTTTTTCAACTTTTTTTTCCCTCCACTTTCTTTCTTTTTCCTTCTTTTGCATTGATAAACTAAACCTAATTGCCACCACTTCATACCAATCAACATAAAGCACTCCTTCTCCCATTTGCAACCTTAAAGAACATAAAAACAACCCTTCCTTTTTAGATACCAAGTTGTGCAATGAACCACCTTAATAAGACAATATCTTCTTTACTCATACCTTTGTTTTTTTATTCCTTTTCATTTTTCACTCCACACTCCACTTGCAACCACACAACCACTACCAACATAAATGCAACTCAACAACCTCTTTTCTTTCTCATTTGTGTCCACTTTAATTATGATTTTGTAGAGTCATTAATCAAGGTATGTCAGGTATTTATATATAGATATATATTGATATATATATATATTAAATGTTAGCAAACAAGAAGTAATATATATACCTAACTAGGCATACATAGAGTTAATATATTATGGATATTTTATCTACATATATCAATGCCATATGTAAAATACACATGACAACATGAACCTTTTCATAAAATGCAATTTTTTTTTTCTATTTCCTTTTTAGCTAAAGTAGGAGCTTTCTCATCTTGCATGCACATTAAAACTAAATTTTTACATTTACAGACATAAAAGCACTAGAAGGCTGAAAAGAAAAATAAATAAACATTTTTTTTTTCAAGAAGACACTGGCATTCATCATGGTAAAAAGCAGCCCACCACATATAACAAGCTTCTTAATTTTCAAGCTAATGGATTTTTAATTACATCTCTCAGAAAGTTGAGAAATGATTCTGAGAATGTTGGACCACTTGCATTTCTGTGGTTGTTTGGCATGAGTTGTCATCACCGATCAAGGTCCTGTTTCAGTATTCCAAGAGAAAATTGTTACGAAGCATAAATAAGAGATATATATAAACTTAAAAGATAAGATTAAATCCTCCTAATAAAAAAAATAAATACATAAAATAAAATGGCAAAAGCAAATGACAAGTATAAAAGAGACATCAAAACATTATAGAAAAACAACAACATTGTACTCATTGAAATTAATAAAAAAGTTATGTTTCATTTTTAAGACTTTCAAATTTTACCATGATTTTTGTTAATAACTTACTCTCGTGGTCTTGATGCCCAGAGAGAACTAAGGGCTCGAAGACGACCATAGTATTCTCCGATCACAATGAAACATCGTGCTGCTTGACGAACTGTGAGTAATCGACATAACTGATGAAGAGTTTGTTGCCTCAAATTATCAGCCTTCAATTCATAAATAAACATCAACCCTTAATAAATCACCAAATAACCCAAGTACAATTAAGAAATTAATTAAGAATTAATATGTATCTACATGTGCATGTATTAGAAATAAATGTACATCTCTTGCAAGTTAAGTTACAACAGTCACTAAAAAAAAAAAAAAAAACTTAATGAAAAAATTATTATATTAAAAAAAAAGAAAATTTTTTTTATTTTTAAAAAAAATAAAAAAATAATTAAAAATTAAAATGTATCTACATGTGAATGAAATAAAAAAAAAAAAACAACTCTTGCAAGTTAAATTAAAACAGTCACCAAAAAAAAAAAAAAAAACTTGCTGAAGCAATTATTGGTCTCTAACAAGAGAAAGTGTTTGTTATTTTCTAAAAAAGTACTACAATACTTTGTTAAGAATAATGGGGAATGGTATTCTATATATGTACCTAGTTAAATTAAATTCAAATATTGGATAGAGTCAAAGAAGGGTTCAAATTGGTGAGTTTGGGTAATCAATAAATTTCATTGACAGTCACTAATCATTGAATAAAGAAGTATAATTTGTTTTCTGCTACAACCCTGCAATTTAATAAATTAGAAAACACGGTGACATTGTCTTTTTAAAATGGTAATGATGATAATTCTATCAAGTTTTCTTTTTCAATGTAGCCCATCGCTTTCTAAAACCAACTTCTGACCGAGACATTTAAAATGGAAAAACTTCATCAGATGCATATAAACCCAATATTTTGATAAAAAAGAAGGTTCTAACTTACAAGAAAACGAAAGTAATTGGCAAGAAACAATATACTTAAGAGAGACGTGATGACCGAGAAGTTAAGATAATTTAAGTAACATAGCTAGTTATCTGTATATATATAATTAAGCCAAAAAAAAAATCACATTGAATGAAAGCAACACATGCAAAAAATAGATGAAAATGGGGGAGGAATTAATTATTATTCTCAAGTTCAAACAAATGAAGTGATCATCAAAAGAATATTAGCTATGATAAACAGCACAAATGTGAGGTCTAAAATAAGCAAAAAGAGATATATGGACTAGAAAGAAAGTAGCATTTCAACTGTTACTAACTAATCATGGACTCGTTTCTTTATTTATGCAGAAACAGTTAAAAGCGTAATAAAGTGTCATAACTATCCTATAAATCTTTTCCAAAAGTCAAAAGAAGGTAAAAGATGCCATAGCCCAAGTGCAATTAACATGGTTTCCATTTTCAACTAGCAAGTTTATAAGCCAATAGGCATCTAAACCATAAAAATTAGAATGGACAAGTCACACACATTCAAATCAAATTTTGACAAAAACCACAGAAAATCATTAGTTAAACAGAAACTGCATCATGTCACACATATTGAATTCACCCCAGAAGAAAAAAGAAGAACTTGACCAACCAAATCTGTTAAAAAAGAAAACTTTTAAGTCATTGTGTAATACATTTCTTTACTTTATTCTGTGTTATTGATTAGAATGTGTGAAGTTTGTTTTACCTGACGAACAAATCCTTCAAGATTGGCTAGTTTGCTCATGGCAACCACCATTTGTTGCACACCATCAACAACTGGGCCTCCAGCAATGGTGTCCACCAGAGATTGCTGCAACTGTTCAAGGCCCTGAGAGAGTGCTTCTTCTGCTTGCTGTGAGGAATGTCTCAGACCATACATTCCCATTATCTGTTGCTCAGCCAGTGGCTCCAATTGTTGTATCAGCATCTGACCAAAACAAAAAACAACAACAATAATAATAATAATCCTTGGATACAGTACAGTGCTTAAGAAATTAAGATTTATAATATTTGATGAGTCTTTGATGAGGTATGGTAATGGTAATTACTAATTAGTAAGATTAGTAATTGTTGGCTGCAAAATTTCCCTACGACATTGGAACAGTTATTCACTGCCACAACCACTGACATGGGACAAATTACTAATAACAGTAAAGCAATGCTGTTACCGAAAAAGTTGTTTATCTCGTTCTCCAAAAAACTGATATTCTCAATTTCCAAAATCCAAAGAAAACGACTCACCCTTGAGACTTGGAGTGACCAAATAAATGACCATGTTCCTTGTCTATACCATTAATTATCTTTACCACATTAAGCAATATATGGATTCCACAAACTTTGCACTCTTTGTCATCACTGATATGAATATTGTTTTTACTGATTTTTTTCTTTATGCATAGTGCACACTCACCGTGATGAGATCAGAGGGTCTAAAACCACCAATCCAGAGGAAGCAACGTTCAGCTTGGGAAGTCCACATGCCATTGATAAGGTGAAACACATCTGATTTTGCAGCCACACCCTTGAGCCTGAAAATCTCATCATAGTGGGAGAGATATCCATCCACCATCACTCTCATATCACTATCTGATAAGGGTACTTGCAACCCGTTACGAAGCTCCCCCATTAGCCTGTGATCTTCTTCTAACCATCTTCCATATTCCATGTCAAACATTGCGGCTCCTGCTGCATAACAAAACCATTCTTGTTACTTATCATTACTTGATCAATAATTGCTGTCATTGATTATATCAGTAGTATACATATTAAACTGCAATATAAAATATGTGTGGTGCTGCTTCAAATATTGTTCTCATATTATATACATATTTTACTTGCTAATACTATATTTTTTACTGTTGAAATGTTGGTTGATTTGGTGACCGGTTGAATGTGACCACTAATGAAACAATCAGCACTATTTTATTTCCTGCATAGATCAATTGATTAATCATATTATGTAGTGCATTTCCTTTTCATTAGAAAGTGTGATTCTATTTATAATGATTTAAAACTATTATATTGTCTGATATCAGCTTTTTACTCCAAAATCGTATTATTTTACCATAAGTCGAAAAGAGCAGTATCAGAATGGAATAATTCTCTTCTCTGAAAAGCCGAAGCACATAAAGTGGCTTTTATAGTTTATATAATATGTTATGAAAAGGTCGTACGTCTAGACATAAAATATGTTAGCGTTATCAAATTCAAACATTGCCCTTTTGATTTTATTATTCAAACACGAATTATCTAGCCACAGATTCTGGTCAAATGCAGAGACTTCATTACAATTTGAACGAGGATATCAAAAAATTGAACTTTGAATTTTATTTGGTATTCCAAAGATGTGTTCTACTTAAAAACTATGGTAATAAGCACTTTAATCTTTCTCAGTTTGTGGATGGAATTAGAAAATGGTACTTCATTTCAAATCAACCAGATAAACTCACCAGAGCATACATTGCTTCCAACACCACCACAATCCACGAACAAGCCCTACAAATTATAACAACTCAAATAATAATCATTAAAAGTATAGAAAAAAAGTTAAATACAAAATAAAATGTAATACATTACTAGAGAACCTGAGAACGTGCTCTTTGGAGTTCTTGTTCTATCTGGGTAAGCTTTAATCTACTTGATTCTAGTTGCTGCACATAAGCCTGTTCCACACACAGAAGAAAAATGCAGTAAACTATGTATCTCTTTTGCAGTTACCACTTTCTGAGATATTATATATGTTCATTTATCAACAACCAAATGAGTTTGTACACAATTTGAAGGACACACCTTTTTCCTGAGACGGCTTTTCCTTGCAGCCTCTCTGTTTTGAGCTAAACGTCTTAGTGTCTGAGGACAGCAACAAAATATTACATTATATTCTATGTAAAACCTCATAATGAAAAAATAGAGAGAAAAAAGAAAGACATCGGAAAAGTAGTTAATCACCTTTGCATCAAGTGGTTTCTCTGATGTTGAACCAGCTCCCTTTCTCTGCAAGAGAAAAGATCCAGAAAACATTATTCAAAAGACATTGATGATTTCAGAAGGGGAAGAAATTAAGACACTGAGATGCAGAGAAATGTTCATATGCTCAACACAGTGTAGAACTTAGGACTACAATACAAACCAGAAAATGTGATCATATTAGTGACTAAATAAATGAGGGAGGAAAAGAAGAAACTGTTAAATATCACTCAACTTCATCACATCTATCTGAGTTTTAGCAAAAACATTAATCCAAAACAAAACATGACACATTAGAGTGCTCACTCTGGGAAGCATTTCTGAATCCTGAGGCCCCTTGGGCCATTTCTCTAGAGTCATGCAATCATCAATATGATATGGGTAGCAAAAAGCATCGTTACCATCCATTGTTTTGGTGTATACTTTGGTTTAGATTTCGAACACCAAATTTGACTCTAGATAAGAACCCAAGTTTTCTCTATATTGAGCGAAGTGAGGGGGTCACTTTAATGAGAAACGTTGATAAGTACTGAAAAGATTCTCAATTTGTTTTTTGTTCGTACTTTGTCCACATCCCTCTCAGTATATCTCTATCATATTTCATGTCAGACATTCATCAGAAAATCGTTCAGGAATCAGGAAAACTCTGTGTTCTTTTGATTTTCTGAAAGCTGTTGGGATCTGTGCCTTCTCTGTGAAGATACAAGAGAGAGAGAGAGAGAGAGAGAGGAGGGACAGATCAAAACAGTAAAAATAGCATTTAAAAGGCCAACTTTCCCCGAGTTTTGGGGATATGGAAAGAGAGAACTGAGAGATTAACAGTGAAAAACAGTGGTTTAATGACCTTTCTTGAGGTGTAGACCCTATTGAGAGACCAACTGGAGTTTAGTCTCCTGGAAAGACTACTTTATAGCATGGTGAATTAAGATTCAGATAAAAGTGCTCATATTTAGTAAATGATGGTATTTTCAACAAGATTGGTTTGAAAAAATTAATTTTTTGAGACAAAAAAGAAAAGAGACTCTGAATGAGAGAGATAGAGAGAGACCTTTTCTTGTGATTTGGCTGCTGATTGATTCTGTGAAGAGGGTGTTCTTGCGGCATCACTTGCCATATCCTGTTGAAGTTGCTGTCTTTGCTGCAGATGCTGCTGATCAAAAGCCTGGTGATCTGAAGAAGATGCCTTTTTACTCATGGGAGATTCTGCCTCAAGGGGGGGCTCAGTCTTGCTGGAAAGACCTGAATCAGTGCTTTCCCCTCCTGACTTTGAACCACCCTGTATGTGGAAAGCCACCAATTTTTTTTGATTCAGATAAAAAGATCAAACTTTGGTGCAGAAGAAATAATATCAAATTATTACAAGGCTCAGGATTTGGAGAATATCATTTTCACAATAAAAAGGGATATAAAATATTGAGATTTCTTGAACTTGTAAGCATAAGCAATTAAGCATGTTTAAATAAATGGTCAAAGATGAAGAAGTAGTAGGAGACTAGTACTCTTGGGGTTTGTTGGAATCTCATTGGCCATGAAGGGAACATTTCCAGTGTAGCTGCAGGTCTGGCTGTGAATAAAGCTGCAAGAATCACAAAAGCAAAATCTCAAGAGGATCACCAAACCGAAGGGGTTGAAGATTACCAAAATAAAGACCAGAGGACTTTCAATTTCAATTATAACAACAAAAAAAGGCAGAGGAACCTAATCCAACTTTTCATCAGTTATGGAGTCAGTAAATCATGCAAAGAGGTCAGTTTCTAAGATTGTAACCCCACGCCATCCAAGTCTATTGTCTCAGAATCATTATTGTATCGGAAATGGTAACCCCCCACTGCGCATTCTTTAGACATATTCAAACTTCTTATCCTTCACCCCCCACCACCTCTTTTTTCTCTCCATGCTTTTGGAAAGAGTTGGTTATGCTTATCAAACGTCAGAAAAAAAGCACCACTGATGAAAACGGAAACATACATGCTTTGTCATCATCATTTCTACCCTTAACTCCATGCAGAACAATTGCTTCCTCCAGCTCCCCAAAATCAAAAGCAGATCCTTGATTGCTAAGAAACAAACCAAAACAGAACAAACAAAGTTTCAAATCAAACAAACCAATCATATCTGTTCAACAATGAATCACCATAAACATATTCCTTAAGAATTCAGCTATAACTGAAAAAGTCAAAGGACGATATTATTGAGGAATACATTAAGCTTGATACTGGAGTAGTAGTGTTAATTCCATGAAGCACTCCATAAGGGATGTGGTGACTTGAAGGTCCCGACTCAGACAAACCGAGTTCTCCTATTCTGTGGCTCGCCATGCAAACTTGTTTTATACCATTATATCATCTTCCTCTGAAACCGAAACATTGCTGTGATTCAAATTGAATTGCTAAAGCTCAAGAATTTTGGAAAGTGGCTGTGTTTAGTGTTTTGGATAAATATGAGTGTAAATAGAGAAGGTGATAGAGCAGGGAAAGATCAAGGCTTTCTTGTCAAAGTAATATGTTCCAGTCTTTTTCTCAGATATGATCCTCTTTGCAACTTTTTATCTTTCATGGGGTGTCTCTATCTCTTTCTTTTCTCCTTCTCAATGAAGAAACCTGATTGATTAGTCTGTTTGGGTTGCTTTATGGGTTGAAAACATTTGAGATTGAGAAACTCATTCTGTGGAACCCAACATGTTGTCTCATGCTCTCTTTGGAGTTTGGACTTGTGGGGCTTCAAAGGTGGCTCAACCAGAAAAACTTGAATAAAACCAAAAAAAAGTAATAAACTTGAACAGGTGGGGTCTGCTGCAGGAACCCACTAGATCACTGACTCCTACTCCACTCTCTCTCTCTCTCTCTTTCTTCTAACCGCCTGTGTTTTCTTATTGGTTCAATTCTGTCTCAGTGTACTTAAAACAAATAAGAACTCATGTGTTTTAGACCAAGTTGAACACAGCAAATTCATTGAACTCATGCATGAGATCAAGTTTTCTTTCCTATTGAAATTTCTCTGAAATTAAAAGTGTTTTCACTTTCTTTTTAACTGTTGGAGTGGCTTATTTAGTCCTACAAATAAAATAAACAAGAAAACTGTGCTCATACCAATTCAACCAAACCAAAAGATTAGAATAATAGTCCACAACCTTAACCACTTTGTGTATTTAATCCAAGCTCTGTCATGGATTTGTTTGGTGTTATCCCCTTTGTTGAGGGGTCAACATCCATTCCCTGTCATCACCTAAACCATGCCACGTTAAGATTCTTTTCTACTTATAGTTATAGAAATCTGTTTCCAGAGCAAAATTGTACAAAAGGGTAATCTCAAAATTACTAACTACTTGATTTCATCATAATTTGTTAATCAGTACAATATTAAACCCATCACTCCAACCTAATTTGTATTTGACCATCCTTCCTAACTCTCAGACCTTGTATGGTAAGTTTAACTGCTAATCTTTCAAAATTCTAACTACCCTAGAGACATAGAGAGGGGTTATGACAGAGACTTCTGATATAAACTAAAAGGTGTACACATAGCCAGGCAAAAGAGGGTTATTTCCTCAAATTCTAATTCTATATCTTATAAAGTTTGAGACCAACAACATTATTGAACACATAAATATGTATATATGTGTGGAGATAAAGAAAGGACAGACAGAAAGAGAGAGATGAAGGAGACTTTTAGGTAATGGACCCATGATCTATATAATATATATCATAAAATAGGTAAGAGCAATATTTTTAAATTGTGCTCATCTAACACCTTTTGCAGATAATATGTCTCCTACCAATTATTCTTTTATGATGCCAAATTGCCAATGATTGGTCTTAAAAAAGTGCTTTGCCTCAAAATATAAACTCTCCTGGTTAGGTATTTCAAGCATATAAACCTTCCTTCCCACAAATCTCTCAAGATAATAGATCATTACATGAATCTTTAGTTGCCTTGAGCCGTAATTTTATGAGCTTTTCTGTCAAGAAAGGTGATTGGTCTGGATCAAATCATAAAATTTAATTATTGTTTTGTTGATTATGTTTCAACTATTATGTTGAGTCATGATTTGTCGGCTAAGCAAATTGCAACTGAAAGTTCCTTTTGGTAATATTTTGTTTATAGTGTTTTTGGGGTTACGGTCTCTCAGTCTAAATCTGCATCGATACCAACGTTGAACATGTCTACCATTGCTTTTCATTCTTTATAGGTGAATGATCATTGGCAGAACAAACTTATGTACGAGTTGACACGGGACTAATAATCCACCATATATGCCAAGAAAAATCTAGGGGTCAATGATGAGCAATGGACCCATAGGTCAAGAATAGAAATTTGGATTGAGAACTGTACTTTATCATTAATGGTACCTGCAAAATTCACTTGCTCAAACATGGAAAGATGCATAAAAGATAGTGTTAATGATTCAATTTTAGTTTATTAGTCCAATTAGTCATCTAGTTTACTCATGAACTCAATGGTGACAGTTGATTTTCTATATTAAAAAAGCAATGTCATCATCTTTTGGCTTTGGATTCTTAGAGCACATTCAATGGAAAATCATCTAAATTGTATGTGGCTCAGAAGGATTTAGATTGAATTATAGTTGGGTATTATTTGTATTATTTTCAATATGGTAATGTAAGTATGAAAGTCAGGTTAAATCATTTAAGCTTGTTTGTTATGTAAGTATGTCAATATTTCCATTAGTTATGAATTTCATTAACTCATTAATATAACAACAATTTTCAAATTACTATCCTAACTATATCAAAATTAAAAATAATTCATTCCAATTAAAAATATTCATAATCTTTTGACTTGGTTTATCTCTCTACTATTTCTTTTCTCACATAAGCTTATTAGTATGGTATGTGGCATCTTCATACATTATACACTTCATCATCGATAATTAATTTTTTTTTTTAAATTTTTGTTACATTATATTATATTTTACCTCTATATCTATCAATATTTTTCTTAAGGTAAGTAGGATATTATTGGTCAATCCAAAATGCTGAACCCAAGGCCCATTACTGTTCTTTTTAGTCTTAAAATGTTTATTTCATCTTGGCATCCAAATTCTTGTCCATTAATAAGCGTCTGGCTAATTATTCTATAAACAAAACAACTAATTCTCAAATCAGACTTTATACAACACAAATTTACGAGTGGCGATAAATTTATAAGATGAAATTGAAATATAAAAGGGAGATAAATGATAACTAGAATAAGAAATATTTCTTCTAGATAAATGGCAAATCAATATAAGGTATTATGCATGTAGTTACGTGAGCATGACATTTCTGTTTAACAAAATTAGAGGATTATTATCAACAACCAATATTTCTTCAGTGACTTTATTCACGGTGTTATGCTAGCGAGTAAAAAAGTGGGTGTGCATTTTGTTTTTTTTTTTTGTGACCAAATAATGTTATTCGTTTGTACCTATAGTGACGTTTAAAATGAGTTTAAAATATCATCAATTTGTTAATGTTTTAACTAAGCGTCAAAATTTTGACACATGCCCAATTCTTGTAGTTGTTCATTGAACTTTGAACATCATACCCAATAGTAACTGAGTAGAGTTTAACATGTTTATCTTTTCATCACAATGTTATCATCAGTTCAACTAAATTGACAAGATCAGTAACTAATAATCCTCTAGCCGACATAGTAGTTGGCTTGGCACAATAAAATGAAATCATCTTTTTACATAACCTATCATAATTGATCTTTTGTAGGAAATAGAAAACAATTATAGGTTACAAGACTTTAAAACTTAAATCAATTAATGAAACTGTTTTGTACTAATGCCCTTTGAAAGTGGTAAGGAGTTACAATTGTAGAGTGGTGGATATTATAATGTTACCTAATTAATTTGAAATTAAAATTTTCATTTTAAAAAACAATTAATGTAATTCATAGTGGTCATAATTACACGGACAAACTCCGTATTTTAACAGTTTATGTTGATTCGCTTTAAAATGAATGAGATTGGATTAATAAAAAAAATAATGCATAGATACTGAAAGTATAGATCTAAAGGAAATTCTCACCCACGACGTCGTTCAATTTTCTTAGAATAAAATAAATCATAAAAAAAATTAATGTCAAACATCAAATAAACTAAAAAAAAAGCTTTATAGTTTTACGTGAAACTTTTGTGAATATTTTCAAATACTAATTAATTACTTAATATACAATAATCCAAATACATCAAATATGAAATGGCTCATTAACCTGCATATTTCACGAGTTCATATGTATATTGGTAAGCTTAACAGTTCGCTTTACACTATTTCAAATATTGTGACAATCTGCAACTATAAAGACAGTTTCATCCAACCAATTATAAATGAAATTAAATGTCGTAATATCAGATTTGATATATCACGAAAAGATGAAATACAGAAATTATAAATGCTACTCAATTTTCTGAGAAAATTCAAAAAATTATTAAAGTCTGTTATTTGCGTTAGGCTTGCCAGACTAAGTTGCAGTTGATTACCCTAACTTGCACACCTAGTGTGACTCCAATTCATAAGCATCAAGTACTTCCATTTAATTGTAAGGGTTAAAAATTGACAACATACAAATAATGCACATAAGAGACTAATAAAACATAACAAGTGAAAAAAAAAAAAAGAATTACAAATGTTTTCATACACCGGTAAGTGAAATCGTGCAGGTTTCACTCAAATATACAAAACGAAATTTAATTGCACACTAGTTTCGTGAGTATAATGCAGAAACGAAGATAACATGATTTGTGAAGTTCAAAAAACATCTCAAGAAAATCTTTGCTTACGATTGCGAAACGAAACGTCGCAGTACTCTGTCACCTTTCTGCACTCGTCTGCATTCCCTTCCTACACTATCCAACGCCATAGCAAAATGAAAAACCGATTAATTAGCAAAGAAATTGCATCTCAATGAATCAGAGTTCAGACTCCAAAGGTTATACATCTAGAGTTAGAGTAAATTAGTTTAATTAAGGCATCGTTATATGCAAAAATAAGCATAAACATACAGTAGAAATATAAACAAACAGTAGGAATGCACAAAACATCATAACAAAAAAAAAATACACCGACAAATAAAAGAAACGGGTATAAAAGAAAATAAAAAGTGGGGAATAGTGAATTTGGAGAGCCCGCGTGGCCATCACAGCCCCAAAGCAATGCTAAGCAGTGCAGAGAGGGGGCTCCGACCGCGGGCAGTCTTCATTGCAGGGTTCCAACTGCGAAATGCATTCAATCTTTCGTGGAGGCGGATCGGGGGCAGAGCCGCCAAGAACGGAGGCTCCGCAGACACCGTCACCACTTCGAGCGAAAGAATCGGAAATGCGTCCGCCGTGCAGTGGCTTCCTCTGCTCAGATAAGATCAAGTAGTGTTGAGGGTTTGTTTAGGGTTTGTTATCTGTTTAAATAGTACCAACTTCTCTTTTTCATATTACCAAAATACCCTTATTGTATAATCAACCTCTCTGGTTCTAGATTGAAAAAAAAAATACAACTCATTATTATTCTATTTACTAGTGTAAACACAGGCGCTATCGCGCCTGTGTGTATGCATCTTTTAAACTTAAATGTTATTAAGTTAATATATAAGCTAAAATTATAATATTAGTAGATGATAATATTGTAATGTTATTA
>Ga0099822_1005795_pt1 | contig 16141 bp, 2 predicted proteins | sample CowpeawhiteBW_FD_76839 | JGI IMG/M metagenome (GOLD analysis project Ga0099822, IMG submission 76839) | Root nodule microbial communities of legume samples collected from California USA - Cow pea white BW | ecosystem: Host-associated > Plants > Roots > Nodule | place: USA: California | collected...
TAGATATTTTATATTTATTTATTTATTATTTAATAAAAAATATATTTATATAAATTTATTAATTAATAAAATTATATATATATATATATATATATATATATATATATATATATATATATATATATATATATATAATTATATATGTTTATAATTAGACATATGCTTATTATTATAAAATGGTAAAATATTAGTTTTATATAAAATGTCAAATTATAACAGTAACATTATTTCTCCTGTCCATGTCGAATTCCAACATCAATTCGTCAGCAACGTTCTCCCACCTTCCTAAATCCACTAAGCATTATTTTCTTCTGGCAAGGCAAGCACATCCACCCCAACCCAACACCCGTACCATCATTGTTCCATCGCATTACACTCTTAACCTCACTGATATCCACACAGTAGTCTCGGATTTCAGCAACTACTATAGAACCCTAATCTACACCAACCCCATTTCACACTATCACTATGCATCTTATCACACTAACAACAAAGCAAACAATCATCCTAATTCCTTTAACTTCATATTCAAAACAAACCAATCCCAAAATCACACATATATAACAATCATAATCTATTAATATTAATGATCCACCAAGATGGTTTAATTTGAAAGGGTTGAATGATTATATGTGTAAAAATGATTGGTGATGGTAGTAGTATGTGATATAGGAAAGAATATTCGCTAATGATTTGTTATATGTATTTAACTTTATGATTATACGAGTAGTTATGAAGTTATGCATAATTTGTTTATTATTATGGCAAAATATAATGTAAAATAGTGGTTTTATGTAAATATGTTTATAATATAATTTTATGTTATCATTTCTATAATACAATATAATAGTTGATTGTATAATAAATTTTTATTTCATAAACAAATTTGTTTTAATAATATAAAGTTTTAATTTGTAATGGATGGGTAGAAAAGTGTTTTGATAAAAATAAAAAACGCTGGGAAGGAAGGAGAAAAAATTAATATTTTCTACAATGATAAAAGACGAATTATACTTTTAGACGAAATTTATATTTAAATAACCAGATAACCAAGTTTCGTTTTTAAGAAGAAAAAAAATAAATTAAGTGATGAATCCAACAACATTAGTATGTGTAATGAGAGAAGTGTGAATAGTAACAACTATCAACAAAAACATAATGAATGATTTTGCAAAAAATAATTTGCATGACCACTTATTGTATGCCAAAAGCATAATCAATGAATCAACAAGGCAGTGATGTATATTAAACTAACATAACCAATTATAGATACAAGCATGATATGTTTTGACACATAATTTATTAAGATATAATCAAATATACTCAGTTGTTATGCACCAACTTCTCATTATGTTCATGCACCTAAATAAACATTTACAATTTTTTTCTTATTAATTGTATACTAATTTAATTTTCGTAAACGGATATCCGATTCCGTTAACAAGTGGGCTGACAATAAATTGTGTTGGATTGGAGTCTATAATGGACTTGACTGACCCATTATGAGAGAAATTTCTTTACGTAAATGCATGTTTTCTTCGTACCCCTCACGTGTTTAGTGAAATAATTTGGTTAGACCTTATTAAAAATTTGATACTATTTTAAATCTATATTACGAATAGTTTGATTTGATATATATTTTGTATTTATATTATTTAAAAAATTTGTATTATGAATTATATAATTCAAAATACAAATTTATATTATGAATTATATAATTTTTAATGTATTTTGTATTTTAGATTATTTTTTAAATTTATATTACGGATTAATCTAAAGCAAAAGTTTGTATTATAAACTCTATAATTCAAAATGTAATTTATATTTTAAATTATTTTTCAAATTTACGATCTAAAATGTAAATTTAAATTATAATTTTTATCATCAACTTTGATTTTGATCTGTATCTTAAAATTGTATTACGAATCGGATAATTCAAAATATAATTACATTTTGAATTGTACACTTACGAAAATATTTACGGATAGTCCGAAACTATAACTAAAACACAATCAAAACTACACACAATTTTTTTTATCAATTTCAGCAGGGCTACAATTGAAATTTTAGGAAGTATGGTACAGGGAGAAAATATGGGGTGCAGGAAGAAATTCCCACTACGAGATTATCAGCACTCACCACGTCACCATAAACCAAAACCCCATAACCCATGGCTGCTCCTCTTCTTCTCAGACAGGCTCTCCTCCTTCGAGTTTGTTTCCATAACGACCAACGCTTCACTGCCGGAGCTGTCGCGGCGCGTCACAGGCCGTGGTGCAGCGTCACCGCCAGCTTATCGTCGGACGAAGCCGACGAGAAAACAAAATCTGGCGGCATTAGCAACCACTCCTTTGTGCGGAAAGCTCAGTTCCCGACAAGTCAGTCGCGGTGGGAGGATGACCCTGATTACCGGAAGTGGAAGGACAAAAAAGAGGAGATTCTGAAGGACATCGAGCCTATCATTATGCTCGCCAAGGACATTCTCCACTCCGAAAGGTCGCTTCCGAATTTCATTTCTACAAATATCTCAAGTTGATTTTATTTGTTGTTTATTATATTATGTGTCTCACACTGCAGGTACGTGGACGGAGCGCGATTGAATATGGAGGACGAGAAAGCGGTTGTTGAGAAGCTTCTTGTGTACCATCCACAGTCTGAAGATAAGGTTGGATGTGGCCTTGAATCCATTATGGTAAGCGCGCGGTCTGAATAATTGCGTACGTCGTCGTTTTATAATAGAAATGCTGTTTGTGATGCGAATGTATCATTACTGTGGTGCTTTACTATTGCTTATCTTATCAGTTTGCAACTTCTGACTGTAGTAGTTGTTTCTAAGTGCTTGTTATTTGTGACTGGTTAAAAACTACTTAAAATATTCCAATCGTGCAATTTTTTCTGTTTTTATATCATACTATGGCAAATGTGAAGATTGTATGTTTCTCACCCTTTTAATATTTAAGTAAACGTCTTTTAACCTGAATTTTAATTTACACATCATTGATAAGCCTTTCTAAGACTTTCGTTTCATCATGTTTGGTGGCTTGTTTTCATCTACACCCCTTGGACTATTTTTTTTTTTTTTCGTTTTGGAGGGGGTGTATCTTTGATAAGTCACATGACATCACTTTAACAAGGATGTCCAAGCTTAGTTTGAGCACAGTGGTGGTTGCTCTGTGAGCTGTTAGAACCTGCGTAAAACGGTAAAACCATGGTTCCTGAACTGGCAGGTAGACTTGTGGTTTACTTCTGTAAGATACTGAAATCCATTAAACGTTCTCCACAACTGCCAATAAGGTTTCACTCAACTGCTAAGATTGAACAATGTCCACAATCCACTAGAAGGTCCTGGGTTCATCCTTTCTGGTTTTCTTTCCATGAAAGGTCGTTGTAAGTACTACTGCAAGACTTTGCTCAGTCATCTGGCTTATCTTGTCCTTACAATAGGGCCTCTTCTCCCAAACGTTTTTTTCTGCCAAAAAACAAAACCTATATATTGGCTCCTTTCATGTTGGTTTATGACATTGTTCCTTTGTTTTGTTTGGCTGTTTTAGTCTCTCTTTTTTTTCTGCACTATGTTGCCAATGATGGTGTAAATTTTGGTGGTGAGTGAAAGAGATAGGCAAGTTGTCCTTTGGGTTAGCAGGGTTAAGCTATGTTAGCAAAAGAGGAGAGTGGAGAATCCAAAATATACTTTTAATTTGTTTGGCTGGAATAGGTTGCCTACTCTGTTGTTACCCGGACTTAATAGAGCCAAGTATTATTATTCCCTTCAATTTACCCAATGTTACTGTTCATGGCATTTAAACAGCTACTAATCAGTTCTTTGAACCATCCCATGGCTTCCAAGTTCACCATATCCTCACATATATCTATCTAATGTTTTAGTTTTGAATTAGGGATGTTAAATCAAAATGATGAAATCAACTATTGTAACCCTTAACCGTCTAAGCTAAAGATGAGGGTTTGATTCTCGCCACTTGCTTATAATCTATATTTATTTTATTTAAATCTATCTTTTTCTGATAGAATGAATTTAGAATTCTTAATAATCTATGTATTTTCGTCCATTGATCCACCCCTAATCCAGACTCATTAAACCCAAACCCCTTGCCTTGATGTCAAATGTAGCCTTTGATACTTTGTTACTCTTAACAAATAAGCTTATTTATGAGAGACATTTAATCACATGATAAGACATGCTTAAATGTTTTAAACTTATATTCTGGCCCTTCATTTGATTTTTTTCAACCTTGGGTTATTACCTATGTAGCACGGATACCGACACGAATACGGGACAAGACAAGGCACAAACACTTTGACTCGTATAGTCTCCAAAATGTAGGAATAAACACATGGATATGTTTATTAGATCATTATGAATTATTTAAATTAGCAACGAATACTTATGTATTCAAAATCATCTATAAACAAGGTTTGTCAAATATAATTCTCTAAATTAATTATCACCTAATACAAAAATGAATCTAGTCCATCTATCTAACATTCAAAAAATGAAAAGAGGATTTAATTCATTTAGGACATTTCATCCCCTTCTTGACCATCATCATTGAAAAAACATTTTAATCGAGATTCATTTAAAGACGAATTAACAACTTCAATAAATTCCACATTACATGAAGATATGACAAGAGATTGAATAAAAAGAATTATCAATAATACATATATGATCTAAATATTCGTGATCATTTAAGATTTATTTCTTCTTTTTACAATCATAATAGAAATTTATGCAATAAGTTTACAAATTTGTGGGTTTTTAGAAAATCATTATATTTGTCTTTGTTACCATTGTGTTGGAGTACTGTCAAAATTATGTTCTAGACAAAAAAGATGTCTTTGAATTGGACAGTCACATATACATGTCAAATATGGGGACACACCTATTGAGAGGCATGACCAAGCTTCATAGGCTAGTAATAATTGTTGACTGGCTACCCGCCTTAAACAAACAATTAGGGCAAGTATATAGATGTAGATTGTTGTTTCCATTACCACTCACTATCAAGTTATTGCGAGTTGAACTAACCGTGAGGATAGGTGTTGATCTAGATATTCCAAAAGAAATAAAATGTGACAATGTAGTACAATGAATGGAAAGTAAGACAGTGGGAAACACACAATATGAGGTGAATAGTTAAGCAGTTAGGGATTAATTTTTTCTAACTCGTTATTCTTTGATTACCACCAATTCTTTCAATTATCATTTAAATGCACTAGAACATGTCGAATCCAATAGTTTCATGAAAACACTTTTTCTTTTATTAGAATCATATTTACTTAAATGAAACTCAATTAAAGAGAAACATTAGATTCTAATCCCAGATATCAATTTAGTCTTTTATCCAATGAACAAATTCCGTTGTAATTCAAGACCTAAGTAGTGGTGGTCAATCAAAGGAAAACATTAAGAACAAAATTATAAAGAAACAGACAGAATAAAATTGATCTAAACTCTAGAAGAGTACCTCAATTAGACCAAGGTGAAGTAGAATTCATCCTTAATTAACCTAGGGGAAGTTAGAAATACATGATAAAATGAACAAAAACAAGGAAAATAGAGATGAGAAAAGGATCATGGTAGCTGTAGGGGTTAGTCCTAGGATGAGGCTTCACTAGAAGATGGCGTATGTAATTTGGAGTAACCTCCTGCGCCAAAAAGGTCAAATTTCAGGTTTGAATTGTGTTTTGGTATTGTTATATTTAAGTATAATTGCTTAGCAAAGAACATTCAGCATCGACTGATTTTTTCACAAAAGATCAGACTGTTGTGGAGAAAAGTGTTAGGCAACTAAAAGAGAAACAGACCTGGAAATGACAAGCTTCAACATGTTGAGAAGTCTTCACTTAGCAATCATGATGGAAAATGGGATCTTAAAGAGTAAAGGAAATTTAAGATAAATTTGTTATATGCCTATAAAAGCCAAACAAACATTTAGTAAAACTCTTAATAGTAATATTTGTCCTCAATTACTCGTAACATGTTTCTGAGATTTATCAATAACCTAAGAAGAAGAAAACCTGTCTCCTGATAATAGCTGATAGTGCAAAATATACATGTAATTGCCAATAATATATTTAAGGAACTCTTTACATGACTGCTAGAGTTATAGTTCCCATCTCTTTTGTTTTTTATAAATTTAGTTCGAGCCTTGATTAGGCTAAATGTCTAAAAGCTGAAATTATGAATAGAATTTTTAAATAATTTAGATTTGCCCTTCCATTCAAGTGGATTTCTTCATCACTAGGCCAAAACTATAATATGAAAAATGCTAGTTAATTAGGATTTTTTATCAGCATGCTAGTTCATTAGTAGTCTGTTGAATAGTAGTTTCCATGAACCAATACTGTATATTTAAAATTGTAAATGATTTCTTTTTGATAAATCTTCAAATTAATGTAGAAGTTATGTCGGAACCATGTTGACATAAAGCTTCGGCCCTTTATCTACTCAAGTAAAATATTAGGTTTAATTGTATTTGAAGCTCTTTAAACATTTTCCCAATTCAATTGCAAAGTTTTATCCTTGAAGTTTTCAGATTGTTTCGAGTAACTCCATTTATCACTTTGTTATTATAGAGATTCTCTTTTGATTATTGGTGCCATTGTGCATATCATTTTATTATAAGCAAAACCATTGAGAAAAGGAGTTCCTCAAACGAATTTGATTTCTTGCCAGCGAAAAAGAATGTGTTTTTGTGGAGCTCATTGCACTGACACGGAGTAATTTATAGTTACTATAATAACTATGCGGAAAATATTGTAGAATCTAAACTAGAGTAAAAATCAAATTGCAAAAGGACCTTTTATACACTATGCACTTCTTTTAGTTTGTGCTTTGTAAGGTGTTAAGATTTTTCATTCTTTCTTACTTTCTTTGCCTTTTGAAGGAGCTGTCATCTTCTATTACTAATTTACTATCTATGTTACCTCCTCAGTTATGTCAAATGTACTTACTGTTGCACCTCTCATAAATAATACATTAGGTATATATGTGTGGATCTTTCTGAATTTTCTGATATTCTCATTTACATTTTAGCAAAATAGATATACTTTTATTATTTTATCGGCTTGTTATGTTAATTTTGATCAAATGATGTTTGTGCTAATCGGTTCTTGTTTAAATGATCCTGAAAGTATGTCCTCCAAAACGCATTGTTGTGGAATAAAGCACTTCATATTTGGATTTCGCTTCAACCTTTTACTTTCTTGTGATTGATATGATAATCAATTCTGAAGACCAAACCCCCTGCTTTCCAATTAAAAATTGGTAAATAAGGTCATTAATCTAGTAAGATGTCCATGTCCTTATACTTTACAGGGGTAAAATCCTTTATCTCATTTTATTTTTAAACTATCAACTCCTATGTATTTCACGTACATAAGATTGGAACTTCAGCCATTATTATTTTTTGGATTTTCTTGTCATTGATCTGCTCTGGGTACACCCCAAAGCGGACAAATAGTGCATGATATGGATGTGACTTTTTTTATTGTAGGTTGACCGCCATCCCCAATATCGACAGTCAAGGTGTCTTTTTGTTGTAAGAACTGATGGTGGCTGGATTGATTTCTCCTATCAGAAGTGCCTTCGGGAATACATTAGAGATAAGTACCCTACTCATGCGGAAAGGTTTATTCGACGACATTTTAAGCGTGAGAGTGGTTGATGTATATATACTGGAATTTGGTTACTTTGGTCTGCTCATAGCTTTTTACATATGCTTTTCCCCCTAATTGCTCTCTGGCCTACCTATACTGTCAATGGAAGTAGATAGCCATTGATTGACTGGGATATCAAGCTTATTATGAAAGAAACAGAGAAAATTATTGAAGTGGGCTTCACTTTGTTGACTTGTAAGTTTTGTAAAACATTTTATTGGGCACGCAAATTGGTAGTTGGGTAACTGTCTGGTTGGCAGTAAGGAATGGAATTCTGTTGTTTAATGACCTGTAATATTATAAGTTTACAAAAATTCAATGTCATTCTATAGTCTGAGCATATTTTTATTGTTGCATGGGCTTCGGCATTTGAATTTTAACCCCGTAATTTTTGGAGGATGCTTTCAACCTGAATTTGGATTCATTCCAGAGATTCAGACAATCACCATAACGAGGTAAAAAACACCCGGAACCCGTAAAAGTCTAGAAAGTGAGAAGGAAGCCTAGGGTTGTACTGCGTACCAACTCTGGATTATGGGTTTTGATTGAGGTGTCCTATATCCAGCTATATTAGTCACGGGACATTTAGTAGTAGTTGAGATCCGACATGTACATGTCGATACTCGGCAAGGGTCTTCAGTAAGAAACTCTGCACAAGTCAAAACGAAGAGAAACTATGTCTGGCTGCTTTGAGATTTTTAACTGAGTCATGTTAGTCTTGATGATAAGTCAAACATTCCAACAAATTTCCTTTCTGTTAGTATTACCGTTAGTAACATATTCCCCAGGCTAATATGGTTTATAATTTCACCAAGGGCTTAGAATCATGGCTACAAACTCAAAGGATATTTGATTCTAACCCTTAACAAGAATTTGAAACTTTAGCATCAATAATAGGAAATAACATAGCCCTACAGTCTCCATTAAGTTACTAACTTCTTTTGTCTCATATACCTCCCATACTCCAAAAATTGATAGCAAGTATAGAAAACAACGTGATCGACTAACCTACTATGGTCAGAGTGGTGGGGCCTAGTGAAGATGTGACTCGGTCTTTTGGTGGGTTTACACTATAGGAGGCTAAGATGGTGGAGACAGAAAAAGGATGTTCTTTCACTTTATAAAATAATTGACACATAATATGTTTCGCTTAGATATCTTTTCACATTTTAATGAGCTTTAGATCTATTATGAGTATGGATATTCTTTTTTGCTTCAGGTATGAAAGTTTGATATGGCCGTGGGTGTTAACCAAGTGACTTCAACTCAAGATGGGAGGTAAGTTTGATTGTGAATAATCTTTAAAAATTTGAAAAACTTAGACGAATAATTTCAAGAACCAGTGAGATTAATTTCGCAATACTTAGATATGGATGTAAAATCTCTAACGCATTGATCAGATAGAATAATAATGACTGAACTTTTATAATTGGATTCAAATCAAATGTGAAGGATACCCCTAAACTAACTATCTCGTTGCAAAGAATGCCTAATAATGACAAATCATCAACGAAATTCACGACCCAAAGGCAAGTATTTTAAAATTAAACATCAATTTACCTATTCATTAAGAATGTTTTTGGGCGAACTGACTTCTTAGGAAAAAAATTCTTTGTAAATTAAAAATGATTTATGTATAAATTAAAAATAAATTTTCTAAACATTATATAAAAGGATTTATAATGTTGTGACTTTTTTTTTCATCTTCAAAGCCTAAATTTAAAAATAAAATAAAAAATAAGCTAAATATCTCAGTTTAGAAACCATGTGGTTCAGCACTTCAGCATATATGATCGTATTTTATTTTCTCCCTTGGGTAAAAGGGATTTCCCAGCAGCAATTCACTGTTTGGGAGACTAATGTAAAACCACATTATTTAGAGTAAAATAGTAATTTAATCAAATTAACGTGAATAATATTTAAGTTCCAAAACACAGGTCGCGAATGTGGAATCGAGCTCCAAACACTACGTCAATCCCTGACCAATAGTATCATGAGAAAATACTTTCTTACTTTGCATTAAATTTCGATAATTTTCCCTATGTACATGCAAGAATGGCAAAAGCTGTAGCAAGAAGAAAAAATCCATTTAAAGTTAAAAAGCTCTTAGAACTTAACAGAGTAACATGACATCATTAAAACAATCAATATTGTTATAACTGATGTTTTTTTTTTTTTTTACCAAAACCCTTCGCTTTCTAACCTGCTGCAGACTTATGTCAAGTTCTTCTTTACTCAAGCAGGTTGAGATTATGATATTCAAATGAAGTTCTTCTTTACTCATAACAAAGTTCGTTTTTTAACTCTTGTTAAACCTAATCAGTTAAAATTCCCCCTTTTAAGCCGAAAGTCTTTATCCATTTCCATTCTGTGATATATTCATTAGGTAAAGTTGCTGTCTAAGTTTACTTTTAACCTTTTGATATATTTATTTGCCAAACATCTTTATCCCCTTTAAAGCAGTTAAAATGGATTGCCAATGAGTCAATTATTTTATTATATACAGTTAAATACGTAGGTTTTGTTTAGATAACTATTTCTATAAAAAAAAAGAGTAGAAAAGTTAAAAATATAAAATGAATTTTTCTGTAATCTAAACTTAATTGAAGTGCAAGCTAATTTATATTTACAAGAAATTAATTTATACACAAATTAATTTTAATTTATAAAATATAACTCTCTTTTATTTTATTTACTTATAAGTACTTGAACATGCCATGAACAATAATTGAGCGTATGCTTGGGCAACTACTGTTTGTGGATGAAGTGGAGTAAGTTCTACTACAATAATGCAACAATATGAATCCTCAGTGCAATTGACTTATGCCATGACATGACTAAATAAATAGAAAAATTTTCACACTTTTAACATGACCATTGACCACTATAACACGTCAATTTCAATCTATCTTAGTCGTTTGTTACCTTTTATTATATATACAATGGTCAATATTTTAAGAGATGATCATGGACAAAGCTTTACAATCTTCTGCGTCAATGATCAACAATTTTTTTTATTATTTTATAATGGAATTTGTGTTTGGTGGAAAAGTGAAAAGAGAGGTAAAAAGCAAGAGGTGATGGAAGTGAACTGAGAGAGGGGAACCCTGGAACAGAACATTATTTGAGTTCATTCATGGGAGTTATGTTATGTTCCCTTTGCAGCAATTATGTAGTGTTGTGGTATTTTATGATTACTGGGAAAACATTATGATTAAGCTCTGACTCTGCGTTGCGGACCCTTCTTCTTCACTCTTGACCCAGCTGGATGAAGATCTTTGTGGCCCAATATCTTCCATAACTCACACACTCATGCTCTGTTTTTTCTTAGTACAACTTCCCAGAGAGGGATCCTCAGTTTTGGACAAATCAATAAATTCAAAGAATTATTGTACCTCAAAATAACCTTTTCATTTTATCATGTCTTCATTTCATTCCCTCAACTTCAATATTATAATATTTTTCTTTCAACAACTCTACTCCCCCTTACCATCATGGTTTAATTCATTATGGGGAAATTTATATCTTATATTTTACGCGTTTGGTTAAATAAAATTAATACATATAAAAATGTTGTATAGTTGCCCACTTTTTAATGTATTTCAACATTTAGTTAAAAAAAAGCTAGATATATAACATTTTTTGTTCAATTTACGAAATTGCAACTCATCTTGTAATATAAATCAGTTATCAATAAATAAAATATGTGTCATGTATAATTTAAAATTATTTGAAATTGGTGGAAATTACTTATATAAATAATTACTTTTTGTTTAAAGTTGATATCAAACACAAGAGAGATGTTTAGATCATAAATATGATAATAGAATTGTTGTCAGATCATCATGTAGTGGTGTATTTACGCTATCAACCATCACATATTTGGTATTGTCCAACTTTTGGCATGAGTATTGTGTCATGATTCTTTCCTTGAAAAGCACCTCAAAGGATGGAAATAGAAAATGATATTTACACCGCCTTAGGCCTCGACTACTAAGCAATGTAGGACAATTGAGTTTGCAGTAGAACATTAGAAAATAAACGTTAAGGTTAATTCAACCATACAAAATTTGTTTGTAGGATAAGATTTGTCCTCACCTACATCCTATAAATTGGTTTCGTCTCTAGTCCATGTAGGACTTCCACTACACATCCTCATATCATTAAATAAAACTATAATTTGATGGGTGATCTTATAGGAGTGAAACAATAAACCTCTCAAACAACAAACTTTGTTATGATAAACTCTAATAGTGACTCGGTTATCATGTAAAAATACACTTTAAATCTACCTCAACCTTGCAAGACCAACTTTATAAAGTTGAGTTAAACTTTAATTTCACTTATTAACATGATATCTAAGTCAGAGTTAGAACTTATCCTATCGAAATTTGTTAATTTAACAAAATACTTATTTTTGCGCTCAATTATTTTGTTAAGATTTATAAACACATTAGATTTGACGAAGAATATCATAAAAATACAAAAAAAAATGAGAAAGATACTCAATAACCCATTATCAATCCACAAAGTTTGAACAAAAAATTTGAATTATTTTTTAATTTCATTGTAAAATGTTTAAAATATAAAAAACAACTCAACCATCTTTCTTTGAAAAAACCAAATACATATTTATTGATCATCAAGACAGAATACTAAAACTTTAAATTTGCATTAACTTGGTACCAAAGTATCACAAAAACTAAGAGAACAAGTTTTGTTTCATTTTTATATTGCTATATAAATTATGTAAAAATTAAAGGCATCATTGGTAAAAAAAATTCATTAATATTACTTTGACTTTTAAAATATTAGAAAATGTTTTAAAAATCCTTCACTTGAAATCATTGAGCGAGTACCTTTTAATAATTAAATGCAGGGCATTATTCTCTCTGTTAAATTAATTATTATACAAGAGATGTAAGTACCTAGAGAAAATGGTGAAATGATAACTTGCTATATAATATGATTAATTGTCCAGGGCAATAATGTACCTTCTTCAGCATCGTAACAAAATGGAAAAGGTTGACTTCATAAATCAAGCCTGTATGCATAGTGATTCGTGAATTTTAATACTTAAAAGTATAACATTACCGAATTTATGCAAGCACGTTGTGTATTTCTCTTTACGATTATAATAAAATTTTTGAAAAAAAAATCCAATACAAATTAATCGGGCTCTTATTAATAAATAAACATTATTATTTATTACTAATTAGTAACGGGGCTTTTACTTAGGGAAAAAAAAAGGAAAGGGGAAGGTTTTTAAGAAAAGGAAAGAGGCAATCCCTTGAGTTGATTTTATTTGAAAGAAGGGAATAATAAAGAAGATAGAGAAAGGAAATTTAATTAAAATGACTTATCAAAATAAATATTAAATATTAAATATATGAGTACATTAACCAAACAATACCCACCCATCCACCACATTCTCCTTATCCCAATCTCCATTCTCTCTTTCAAAACCTTCTCTACAAATGATCACAGATACTGACAAATCATCCAACTCAAATACACACAACTTTCAAAAATCATCTCTAATCATTCCTCACATGTTTCTACAATGTGCTCAAGCATTAACAAATTCAATATCTAGCAGTAGAAAGAAAAAACAAAGCAATGTGGTGAGTAAGAATATCGTAGGAGAAGGAGGGTCCACAATAATTTACAAGTTAGTTTAATTAGTACTCATTTTGATTTAATTACAGGATGGTACTCATTTTAATTTAGATATGTCAGGTATCCACTTTTAGAAAAGTGTTCTCAACTTTTGAAAAGATATCTCAATTAGGTTTTTTTCAGCAAAAAATTATTAAGACTATTAACTGTATTGATATTTAAAATGATTTACAAAATTAAATATTTATATTTATATTAAAATTTAGTAGTAAAAATAATGAATTAAGTTAACAGTTTTAGTCATTTTTGTCTAAAAAAAACCTAATAAAAACACTTTTTTAAAAATTAAAACTAAATTAATACATTTTTAAAAGTAGATACTAAATTAACAAAAATAGTTACCATCCAATTAATTAAATCTTATATATTTAATAGCATAAAATGATGGAAAAGAGTGAGATGAAGATGATCCTGAGTTATTAGATATGTAGGTGTAATAGTAGGATCTGTGGAAAGGGTTGATGAGTCCCAATAAAGGGGTTTTGTTCCTTTATTTTCCTGGTCTGCGATTTTAAATGGAAGAAGAAATCAACATCTCTCATCTCATCCTTGTTGAGGGAGTGGAGTGGACATGTCTGACTTTGACCAGTATAAAGTGCGTGTCGCTGTTTTTGTCTTACAAAGAAATCATACATACACTACCACACCACTTTCGGGAGAAAGTTAGCCAACAAAAGAAAACAAAACTCATAATCATCTTCTCATTACAAACCCTTGATTGCAAAAAATAGACATTGGCCCAAATCAATGAATGAAAAAACTCTTAATTAATTTACTGTGTCCAAGTGGTGACATTTCGTACCATAGTTTGGTGCACAAGAGTAAAGAGCAGAGCGAAAAAAGGTTACTTGTTGCGTTAGTGGTGTGCTGGAAACCACAACTAGCTTCCACATTCCACAACCACCACCATATCTACCATCACCTTTCACTCATTCTGTCTCTTCTCTCACACCTTCCACTATCTTTACCTAGCTAGCCCTTTTTTTTTTCTTCTTCTTTCTCCTCGGACATCGAGCCTACAAAACACCCATGTAACAACACTGTACAACAATTTCAAAAGAAAGCAACATCTCATGGCTGTTTTTAATCACAGCTTTAAGCATGCCACTAATTTTATTTACTTCTCTGTGTGTCTGTTGTCGCACCATTTAAGACATGTTTTTATGGCTTCATCAAGTTTGAGTTAAACTAAAGTCGTTAATAATTTTGACATGCATGGCATGGCTAAGTGGGTATAGCTAGCTCTGAATCAGTCCTACTCCTACGGCTCGCTGCTCTGTTCCAACAATTTATTGTGATGGGGCAATTGCAGAGACATCTCTTTATCGTACGACGAAAAGAAGAACTGAGTTGTCCTTGTGTTGTGTTATATATTAGTAGTAAATTATGTTGGGAAGTGTATCCTTCCGTATTTGTGACATTGCGTTATGGTTTTGGGTATCTGAAGCACAGGGAATGATACTCAGGAATCACAAATGAAATCAGAAATTTCACCTAGGCCAAAGGGTTTGTATTTAAGTCTCTTTCTAAAATCTTCTTTCGATTTCTGCAATAGATCCACTCTGCACTCTTCCTACACCTAAACTTCTCTTCTATATCTACCCAACTTACTACTTATAAAAGCTGCCCACCACCAAAACCCTTTTTCTTCATCAATTCTTGGTCAAATTTACTTTTCTGTTTTTCAATTCTTTTAACTTTTACAAATCATTAAATCATTACTTTCGTATTTTTTTTATTTGATTTTCAACTCTTTCCTTTTCTCGTGTTTCCATGAAAAAAATAAGGTGGAGATGAATTTATATGGAATGGATAATTACGTGGGTTTTTTTTGTGTAGATAGAGTCTCTCTTCACTTGAAAAGATGAATTTAAGAGAGTGTAAAGATAGATTTATGTTAATTTATGTATATAAATAGGTGTGTTTTTTTAGTGAATTTAGAGGGTAAAGTGAATGGATTTGAAGATGTGATAGATTAAAAAGATGGATAATAAATAAAATTTAAAAATTATCAAACTACCCTTTTAATAAAATTAAAATTAAATAATTTTTAAATAAATAAAAAATATTAAATTTTAATAATATTTTAATTTTAATTTTAATTATTAATTATTATATACATATATTATTAATAATAACTATTCATAATGACAAGTACATAAATGAGAGTAAAAAGAAATATGTGTAAGGGGAAAATTGGTAAAATGTAGTTTTATTCACCCAAATCCGTTCATCAAGGAGAAGATGAAGTTTTTATTACATTTGAAAAATCCATCGTCTCAAGTCATAGTATTTTACTATAATCGAACACGAATGTAATTAAAAGTGCATCGCTCCAAATCGGCTGATTATTCAAATCAATCGGTTCAAGCGAACAAAGTTTTAGAGAGAAAGATGAGTAGATTTTGAAATGAATTTTGTGAAAGTTACTAAGTGATGTGATAGATAAAATAAAAAGTTATAATAGATAAAATTTGAAGATTATTAGAATATTCTCGATGATAAAAATATATGAAGATTTTTGGATTATTTAAAAATATTAAATTTTAAAAACTATTTAATAAATTTCAATAAAAAAATTAATAAAAAGATAAATTATATTAAATTATTATTATTTTAATAATAATTACTATTATTTGAGATTATTATTAATAATATTTATTATTATTATTATTAATTATTATATGCATTTGTTTTATTTATTGTTATATATATATATATATATATATATATATATATATATATATATATATATATATATATATATATATATATATATATA
>Ga0099822_1005800_pt1 | contig 16136 bp, 5 predicted proteins | sample CowpeawhiteBW_FD_76839 | JGI IMG/M metagenome (GOLD analysis project Ga0099822, IMG submission 76839) | Root nodule microbial communities of legume samples collected from California USA - Cow pea white BW | ecosystem: Host-associated > Plants > Roots > Nodule | place: USA: California | collected...
CACAATGGCGGCCCCACCATCACACTCACTAGGTAAACCCTCAAAGGGTGGTTTGTGACTCACACCCCTACAATAATTGTCATTGAGTTTATTAAGAGGTATTTTATAAAATAATGCACATACCTCAACCATTGGGTTTATTAAGACGTATTTTATACAATAAGCATAATAATGCACATACCTCAGCCTTATTTTTGCCAAAATTTATAGTACACCTCGTCATAGGAATGAGACATAAAAATTAATCAAATTATTTGGTGTATTTTAGTCAACAACAACTTCGTTGTTACCCATTGAACTCCATTCCATGGGATCGCCATTCATGTGAAGATGGGTGTCCATTACTGCAACTAATTCATGGGCTATAGTCTCATTCCCCTCGACGACTCAAATACTTGTTGTTGATGCATCAACCCTTTGATAAGCAGATCTGCAATATTTCTTTCCGACCTGACAAAGTCAAGAGAGATAATATCATGAGTAATTAAGTTTCTAATATATTTGTCTCTCATTCTCATATGTCAATTTCATTGACATTTTTTACTAAAATTTAAATATAACAATTTAATTGTCAGGATGCATTGAACAAATGGAATAATTTATGCTTGCGTAGTAGATCATGATAGAACAACAACTTTTTAACATATTTCCATGATAGGGTATCTCCATCCAAGGTTAAAACATAACCATAACCAATAGGTGATTTTGTCACCAAAATCAATATCCAATTTACGTTATCATTCAATCATCTCAAGAAATTAGACATATTGCCATAACTAGAAGAAACATAAATAATATTACACTAGATGGCAAAAGAATGAGGTATATATTCATTCACTTTATAATATATAACTAAGATTTTTTTTATTAACATGTATGTTAACCATTGTAAGACACCCCCACACTTTGAAATATTTTAAATGTGGTTCTTTTTTCTTTCATAACTCATAACAAGTTTTATCACAATCTTTTGTGTTCAAAATATGGTAAACAAGATAGAAAATTTCACTAATATAATGTTAGGCAAGTTAGAACTTGTAAAATAACATTTACCATATCAAAGCATTTTTTGTTTCTTTCTTCGCACCATTAGATTAACAATATATGATGATGTCACTTAACGAATAATTCCATGAGTTTCACACAAAACACTCATTTATAAAGACATGTATCATAACTTCTCTATTTAATTAATTTTGTACCTGAAAATTTTATAATTTGAATGATCTCTAACCAAATTTCTCAACAATTATAATAATAGCATGTCATAAATCACAACTTAACATTTTGTAATAATCAAAGAAAACTTATAAATATTTTATTACAAGATAAAAACACTTAACTCAAACAAGTCATCAAAAGTATATCATTTACCAACAAAAACACATGTCTTGAATTAATAATCTCATTGCACTCAAGAATCACTTCATAATTATGTTGATCATCAAGGAAGTTTCTAAATTTAGAAACATGAAAAATATTTTAAAAAAAAATCTAGAAGACAAGTTTAATTTTTACTTGACCATCCCTTCAATTTATCATATGAAGATTTCTTATTTTATCAGCATTTACATGATCTTAAACATGATATTAATTAAAATAATTCATTTTAATTTCATGTCATAAATAATATTTTTAAAATCATTAATATGATAATTTATTATTAGTCTTTTTTTTCATATAAATATCAAGCTATTTTTTTTTCTTTTACAAATGTAAAGTTTAGTTCAAGTGTTTTCCATAACACAGTAATAGTTTTAATATGATAAATTATTTTCATACAAAACACTTAAAATATATACATGATATAAAACATCTTTATCAATGGTAAGAATATACAATATTAAAGCATAAATTAATATAACAACAAAAACATTAGCTATAGACATTACAAAAAAAAATTATTCAATGAGCATGAATTCATTTATCCATAATTTCATTTATTGTTACCCATAGAAGTAACCACAATTGTACACATAAATTTTTAGTTTTAGTTGAAACTATTTTAATTATAACCATAACAAACACTTTAGTTCATAAAATGTGTTTTCAGAGTCTTCAGCTCTATATTATTTTTAATTTTAGAAATGAATACAATGAGTAATCAAAAATAGAAATAACAAGGAACTTTTCTATGTAAGAATGTTAAAAAATGATTACTCAAATAATATTAGTAATAATAAAAATATAAAATGATATAATAATAATTATTATTATTAAATTAATAATAATACTAAGACATATATATAAAACAATGAATATTTATAAGAGATTTGATAATTCTTATAACAATAATAAATAATAAATAAAAGGTAAGGAGTAGAAATATCCTGGGTTGAGACACGCATAGCGCTATCCTTAGAGAGAAAACGCCCCTATTGCACATGGCTAAACAAATACACAATCATATGTGTTTCAAATCATATACGTTTCTCTCCCAAAATACAATAACCCGTTAGATCGATCGAGTGCAGCGAAGGATCTCCAAACCTTATGAACATCAGTATAGAGAAAAAAAAAAGAACACTTCTGAGAGAACTCAAGTGTTTGTAGTTGTTTTGTTGTTATACTGTTGTATCTTTGCCCATGCACCTTAGTGATATTTATAGGTAGAAAAAGAAGACAAGGAAGTAAATTGTAATAAAAATATATATTAAAGATATAAGCTCTTAAAAAAATCACATGCGAACACAATGAAAATCTATTTGTAAAAATTTTTAGCACTCAAGTTGAAAAAATATTAAGTATTAATTAACTTTAGTTTATTATAGCTATGTGAATATTTTTTAATATACTTAATTATGGATGAATACTTATTTTAATATAGAACTTTAATTTATTAATTGAAATATTGAAGGATAGTTATTAGGTTCGAATAAAATATAAAAATGTGCATAATATATAAGGATGGCTAATTCATATAATTAATAATGATGACTTAATATTTTAATTGTTATGGGTTTACTTAGTTAATAGTTAAACACACGCACACCAAGGTGAAAACCTAAATCTTGAGCACATTTCCTTCTTGGTTTTATTCTTTTTCTCATATTTTATTTCATGTAAAAAAAATGTTATTTTTTTAATATTAAACTAATTGTTTTTAATATTTTAAATAAAATTATATGGTTAATAAATAAATGCACTATCAATAGTTACTATTTAACAGAGTAATTAATTATCTATGCAAGATAACATTTTGATAAACAAAAACCTTTTCTTGAATTTGGGAAATATAACATTTTTTTTTACTTAGCAAAGGTCTCAATGTTTAATTCTGAAAAAGATTGTAAAATTACAAAAAAATGGCGTCGCCCGGACTTGAACCGGAGACCTTCAGTGTGTTAGACTGACGTGATAACCAACTACACCACGACACCTTTCTGATATGATTTTACTATTTATTTTAATTATTAACTAATAATCAATCTTCTAGTTTCAAAATTTGTAGAGATTTAATAAACTTACCTAGTATGCCTGATTCGTTAACTTATAAGAATTTACATAATAACTTAAGTTTATGTGATAGAAGAAAAAAAAACTCATTAAGGATACACAAACTTAATAAAATACTATCAAAAGCAATAATAACTAAATATTTCAATTTTAAATTAAAACAAAATGATAAATTATAACAAATAGTAAAACTTGTCAGTACTGAATAAATCGAACTACATGTATGTCCAACTTGTATAAAAATTCGAAAATATAATTATTGAAGTCAACACATTTAAAAGATTCATTTCTTTAAACCATTTGTATTATTTTAAAACACTCCCATTGCGGAGAAAGGACAAATTTTGCAGAAATCAAGGTTTTGTTAAAATAAAATAAACATTGAAATCAAATTAAATTAAGACAATATTTGTTATTGCAATGACGACATTTTTTTTTATAAACTATTGTAATTTCATATTGAGTTTACCAAAATAGATTTAAAAGAAAAATACGACTTTATTATTATACATAAACTGTTATTGCAAGAATTATTTAAATTTTTTAAAATCAATTATTTATAGTTATATTTAGAGAGAATATGCAATTTTGATATTCATATTTTGTATCTCCTATTTACCTTTATAATTGTCATAGTTATTTATCTTTCATATATTTATTTATATTTCATAGAGTCATATATCTCTTATTCACAAGTTTATTGTAATACATAAGGGTGGTAAAATAGTTACTTCGACTTAATGTAGCAAAATATGTTAAAAACATTGACCCATCGTATTTAAGAGGTAGAGTAAATAGAAAATAGCCAACCATTTTTTATGCCTCAATTTTCTCTATATCTAGTTTCAAAGGTTTAAGTAATCTTTCATGGCACAAGTTCAATTCCGATTCAAGTTGTTCTTAGTTTGAGGGTTGATGAAGAACCTTCATTCCATAAATTCTCAGTCATATTGAGTCCTATTTACACTACAAATGAATCTGTTACGCCTCAGCTTCATATCAATTAGGTTTGGTGGTTGTTGGATCCATAAACTATGTTCTTACCCATCCTTCAATAATCTCTCTGTCCTATTCTTTTGACGAGGTTTTCCCTTTAGTTAATCAAAATTACTAATGATGATGCCATGAAACTTTCCAAATCATTCTACCTTTTTTATTGGTTTAGGTACATGTGCATGTCACACCATTAATGTACTATATATTACATGATTCACGTGTCCTCCTAATTCCTTTATTTCATTCACACTGCACTTTGTCATGTTCCACATATTCACCACAGGTGAAAAACAAATAAACCACTTCATGATCATATGACTCCTTTTCTACTGTTAGTTTATTATTTTTCATTTCAGGTGAAAATTGATTATGCCGAGAGAAAATCTGGTCTGTGACACATTTTTCTAGTTATTACACTGTCACCGTGGCAAGAGTTTTAAGTGAATCGGAAGTCTTACATAAGATAAAAATGAATAAGATAACTAGTAATATATAAATAAAATGACCTATAAATTTATTGTTTTAAGGTTTTGAATCGAAAATAATGTTCTGACCTTTTATATAGATTTGTTCACAACTCATTGTACTAGATCTTTATGTGTTGATAAAGATATTATATATCTTTTGCCTTTATTTATATCGATGAAGATATCATATATTTTTTTTTATTATTATTATCAAATATTCTATTTTATTAGATTTTTTTTTTTGAGACATTATACTCTATATATTAAACAAAAGTTTTAATAGATCAGTAAACAAGTTTCTTTTGAGTTATTTGTTCACTAAACATTTATTGTACGTTTCTGTACGCATTCTTTCTTCTTACTCTCATAATTTATGTATTTATGTGTACTATATAGTCTCTTCTCATGAAAAACCCTCATAAGTTGAAGAGTTGATATCATGGTGATTCAGATGAGAGGTTATGGATCTTTGATATGATTGATAAAAGCAAATGATTTTGGTATAATGTTTTTAAGTTGCCGTCTGATAAAAGTGTGTCAGAGTTGGATCGCTGTGGTCCAAAACTTGATCACAGATACCTACCTACAAGGTCCAGCACAGATGAAAGATAGGTGTGTCTTTTTTTTAAGCATGTTGGTGATTCAATTTCTAATCATGTGAATGAAAGGGATCTTTGTGAAGAGGGACAGAATTTATTTCAATGATTTCTAAATCTTGAAAGAACTTAGTGTGATTTCTTTTAGACATTTTTCCACTTTTCAAGACCATTTTGTGTGACTAAGCCAAATTTATAGGTTGTAACACTGAAACAAAAGACATCCTTAACCTCAAATTATAGGTTTTGGAGATACTCTTGATAAAAGATAACAGATAAGAGAGAAAGAACCAGATCTAATGGGAACAACTGCTGCTTCTGCATTATTCTTCAACGGCATGGCCTACAGTGAGCATCCAAGGCCACAGATCCTTTTCATAGTCATAACAGAGACAAAAATCAGAACAAAACAGAGCAAAATGGAACACAACAAACAAAAGGAAGGAGAGGAGTCATGTCATGCTGTCTCTTGTGCCACTTCATGTGTGCAATCTTTTGTCCTTTTGTGTTGGTGTCCATATCTATGAAATGGTCCACCGAAAGCAAAAACAATAAAGAAAGCTAAGGTATAGTTTTCCTCTGAATTCACGTGGAACAAATATAACTGGGAAGAATTCACATTGGATAGATAAAAAAATAACAAAAATTTCCCATGTAAAGAAATAAAAATAGGAATACTAACCAAACATTGGATATATAGTTAAAAACCGGATTAATTTCATTTTTATCCCCTAATTTTTTTTGAAAATTTAATTTGACCGGTAATTTTTGTTTAATGCAATTAAGTTCTCCAGTTTTGAGAAATTTTTGTTAGATTAACGTTAACACCGCACCTATACATCTATACATGTCTGGTGATATATGACATGTCGCGTGAATACAGCGTTGTATTTGAGACAAATTTTGAACAATCCCTTATGCAATTCATTTGGAAAGAAGAGGAAAGTCCAATCTTAAAAACCAGTGTTGAGAGAGTCTTAAGACTTAAATTAGCATATTAAGTAACCCATTTTGATCAAACTGAAACTCCTGATATTAAGATTACAAGTTGAAATAGTCTTATGAAGAAAGCATCAAAGCTAGAAAACAAGAAAGTGGCATACAATATTGGATTCCTCTAATGAGTAATACTTTTCCTCTTGAAGATAAAAGATTCATTAATATATGGTTTTGTCTCTTTCCTCATTGAAGAAGATTGTTCTCACAAGAAAATTAACAGGATATGAGCGTAAGAAATAAATTCTGGATTTGGTTGTTCATATCTGCCCCAATGTAAAAGGATGTTTAAGCATCATTGTATCATGAATACGATAGGTTCCTATTGCAGAAGATTCCATCACAAACAACCACCTTGTCATTTTGGTAAGTGATAGCTATTAGTAGATTACCATAGATATGCAAACATCTACGGGTAAAGGTGGATGGTGTCCATACTTTTTATATTTAAGATTAAATATTATTTTAATTCTTAAACTTGAACATAAAATTAGAATTCGTCTATCCCAAATTTTAAGAATGAATTAATATATTTATTTTAATCCAATTACGTTAAATAACATATATTATACAAGTCGACGTTTGAACTGTTCAAAACATTTGAAATATTCTAACTCAAATATCATTATGAATCAGTCATAAACGACATTAGATTAATGAGAGCATTCAAAACATGTTACATTTCAACACAACAAAATTGAGTAAAAACAGTGAAGAACATGTATTTGAACATAATAAAATTCAGTAAAACTCAATCATGAGTGAATAAAGGTGGCCTTTGATGGTGTAGGCCCAAAGACTATAGGAGAAAACAGGTCAAATACTTACATCCTAAAACTGCTGTCATACACAGAAAAACCCAAGCAAAAGTAAACTAATGTCTTCTATTTTTGGTTTTTTCTGGGACCTCATTGTGTTCATTAACAAAAAACTATGATGTCACCTTAAATTGGCACTCCCAATTCTGTTCAAGCTGGTGGTGTTTGTGGTAGAATCCCTATCAGAACTAGGTCCTGCATCCCAGAAACCCTGTAGAGACCTTCTTGTGGAACCATATCTCTCAAACTCAATTCTCTGCCTTGGAGCACTGTGTGACCTAACCTTGGCTCTTGAAGATTCAGTATTTGACATGTAATTGGGATGACCAGAATACCCACTGAACACACTCCATGCACACTCACTCTTAGTTGGTGTGAATGGACCTCTCCTTGAGCCACTTCCATGTCTAGATGAAGCAGAGAATGCTTGAGGACTATCCTCAACATTTCTCAAAGATGCTTCCTCTTTTCCTCTGTGAAGCTTCAGAGAGCCAAAGGGTAGTACACCCTCCCTTGAAGAACGCTTTGATGGAGACTCATATGCCACAAAATTCTCATTGTTGTTGTAATCAGAAGACAAATAATGGTGTGAGTTCAAGTGTGGCTTCCAAGTATCCACTTCAAGAATCTTGTCACTCTTTTCATCATCAAGGTGGCAGGTTTTCAATGAACCATCTCTGGTTTGGCTCCAAGAGTTTTCTTCCATCCAATTGTCTAGCCAGTGGGAACCAAACCGAGCTTTCTCTAAATCAACGTCCCTAAAATTTGCGTTGGAACTGCATCTCTGCAACATGAAAATGGAGAATAAGGGGAAATCATATTTATAGGTTCACCATCTAAACACTCATACAAACTAGAACCACATGTACCTTCAGAACAGATCCATCAAATTTCGTACTATAGCCGTAAAGTGAGTGCTGATAATCATCAGGGACCTTCAGTTATTACAAATGAAACAAAAAAGGTTCAGAAAAAAGATTAAAGGTATTATCTTGATCCATTTTCCACAGCAATTAACCACAGATAACCAATCTTTTAGGCACACTATATTTGACAAGTCATATCTTAATGGTTACATTATCACAATGGCACTATCTAACGAGTCCAAATTCTCTACTGGAATTTTTTGTATTATCCTCTGCTGAACATCTAAGATACACTGATGTTCATCAGTCTATTTTAAAGGTAGAGTAGAAGAACAACACGAAAAAATCCAACAAGAGAATCCAAATTTTCCTATCCAACCTAATGATCATGTAAAGAAGCATGTTGTAGCACCAGTTTAATTTGCAACATGTTGCTTTGTACAGGGTGGAAAGCAATTCTGCAATAGATTCCTAGCTGCCACATTTGGTGGGGTGATGCACAAAGAAAAATAGATAAAGAAAAGTACATTAAGAAAGATAACAAGTTTGAATAAAGTTAGATGCCATCACAGGGTTATTAAGATAAAGATCATCATGACATGGCAACAATTAAGAGAACAAAAAAAAAATGCTTGACTTTGCTTACAGGGTAATGAGACAGTGAAGACTTGAAGGAATGCATATTATCAGACAAGTTCCCACGTGTGGCACGTGCCCGAGACTGCAATCGCACCAAAGTCTGCATGCGCCTTAGCATATCTGTAGTTTGCTTTCTCACAATGTGGCCTCTCACCAATGCCTGCAACTTCACCAATGCCTTAAGTGCTCTCAGAGCCCTCCTTGCCTTCCAAATTCATACCAAAAATATCAGTAAAAATTTAAACTTTCATCACAAATTTAAGAAGATTTTAAAGAGCAATCAAAGAAGAACAAAACATAATCAAAAGGGCAGCATAGCATCATAGTTGGAACAAAGTAACATGTAAACCTTGTACAAGTACAATGTCATTTGATCATACATTGTTATGCTTGCTACTTTAAACTGTTAAAAACTAAACTCATAAAAAAAGAAGCATACCCTTATGAAAAGATGGGAAATGTCAGAAAGGTGAAGAATATAAAAATGAAAAAGACATGAAGAAAGTGGAGGGTGATGGGTGTAATCATTAGAAAACACATATATACACAGTGGAAAGCCATGCATTATTGGTGCTTCTGTATGTTCATTGAAGCTTCCAATGTCTGCATGCCCCACCATGGTAGAAAGGGAAGAAGGTGAAAATTCAAGTTCATCGAATGTCGTAGCCATAAATGTTACTTTCAGTTTCTTTTCGAAACAAAACAAAACATCACAGCCTAACTAATGGTCCTTGTGTCCTCAAAAAAAGAGTAACTTCCTCTCACGTGAAGGTTAAAAGTATGGTGTAAAAGATCACTTTTCACTTTAACCCCACTTTTTTCACTTTCGGCTTCTCCTTTGTCAACCCCAACAAAAGAACATATAGCACCTGTGAAATCTTTCTATATAGGAAAAAAAAATCACACCTTGAGAATCAACAACCTATAACATTTCAACCACAACACATCATATGGCAGAGTGACCCTCCAGCATTGAGGTCCATGACCTACGAAATGGGTTGAATGAAGCAGGGCCACTTCACCAAAACGTGGGGCTCACTCATATTCTCACTCCCACAGATTACCCATTTGTCCATTTCTCGAAACTTTCTTGGTCCCTTGATCCTTGTGTTGTCACATAATAGAGTCCCAAAACAAGGTCCCTTTGAGCTGAATGCAGAATCGTCACAGCACCAGATACTACTTTAGACTCACAGCAACATTTTCTGAAGGACCCCCTCATCACACATAAGCATTACCACACAAGTACACGACAGAAAGCAGAACAAAACACACCCCACATCGCAAAAGTGACGCGACACACTAAAATTGCAGCGACCACGTGATGATGCCAACACATGTGGCAGTCAACACCCACAACATTGAAAACCAAATCAAATACATGCGTTTGGCCTAAAACATTTGGAATTCAATGCCGTCCAAAACTTCAAAAAAAAAAATCCTTTTTTTTTTCTTCTTCAAATACGGAAAGTCGATTAATTTCATTTTTCTAAGGAATTTTTAAGTTTGTACGTCGGGGGAAAAATATCAAAAAATGAAATTTCACACTCTTAAAACTTAGTAAGCACCCAAATGGGATTTTTTTTGTTTTCCTGTCCTGTGATGCAAACATTTACAAGTGGGTATCTGTAGATTTGTCGGCGGAACCCAAATCCTTGTCAAAAATATTTTTTTTAACAGTGGGATTTTTATAAATGAAGTTTTCTCCATAATTATCAATCATAGAAGGATTTTATTAAAAATCATTTAAAAAAAATTATTGGAAGCAGGGATGGCATGAGTGCTGTGATTGTGAGAGGGAACAGGTTTCTTTGGATAGGTGAAAAGTTCAGAAAAAAAGAAACAGAGTTGAAAATGAAGCCATATTTGACCAGTGTTTGTTTCCCGAGAAACAGAATATGGAAGGAAAATCCCATTTTACCGAGAAAAATTAATTGAAAAAATAAGCACCGGAGTCAGAGAGTCAACAAATTTGAAATGAGCTGACACGCTGTAAACGTGGGGAGAAAATTTAAAAACAAGAAACTCACAATTTTTTCTCATAGGAATCAAATATTTTTCAATAATAGTCAACTCAATAGTTAAAAAAAGTGTACTCTTACTGTTTTTAAATTACTGGGCATAAAATATTATCTGAAATACTCACATTAGAGTTAGATTCCTCAAATACTTTCAACTTTTTAAGAATATAAAACAATTTCATTCAATATTCCTTAATCAACGGAACATGGCTGTTTCACTTCCCAAACATAATTAAAAAACAAAAAATACGAATTTGATCTAATTTAAATTCCTGTCAGTAAGAAAATAAATACCATTTAAACACAGATGGTCTGATGCATAATAATAATAAAAATATGGTAACTTTTGTCACTGTTATACTCAAAATAACTTAAATTGAAATACTAAAAATTGTTCTTTTCTACTAAGAAAATCTATAAACAAGAAGAAAACGAGATTTTCAGTTTTTTCACATACCAAGTAACCTCTGAACGCCGACTGAATCTTCACGGCGGCTGCTGTATTCTCAGCCGCCAGCCTGGGATGATACGCCGGGGCGGGTCTTCCGGCGGGAGGCCCATTGCCGCTGGTCAATCTGACAACCTCGGCAGCTGCGTGGGCGGCAGCGAGAGCGGCCTCTGCAACGGCGGCGGTAGCGGCGGCAACGGCGATGGCATGCTTGTTGGCGTCTAAGGAGTCGGAGAAAGGAGCAGAAGAAGTAGAAGGGTCAAAGTTGTTAAGTGAGGACAACGTGGTGGACTTGTACCTCGTACTCTGTTTCACGAAGTTCCACGTTTTCTTGTCCTTGGCGGGTTTAGGAGCTGAGCCTTCGGAGGGTGGTGGAGTGTGGTGGTGTTTCTTGGCGCCGCCGAAGAGTCGCCGGAGAAAACCCATGAGGGAATTCAATGCATTGAGCAGAAAGAAGAGAAGAGAAGAGAGAGAAGAAGATAAGAGTTTTGGAAGGGAAGTGGTTGAAGAGAATGAGAAGGAAAAGAACACTTAAATGGACCAGTTTGGAGTATTGCACATTTGTAAATATTCTTTTATTTTATATAAATAAACGTGGAAGAAATTTATATATCAATTTTCTTAAATTTTCGAAAATAAAATATTTGTTATGACACGACACCAGCTGACTAAGAGTATATATGTTAGAAAAATATTGAAATTTGATATGAAATAAATAAATTAAAAGTGATAAAATGGTATCAAAATCAAATCAAGATAAAAGGATGGCAGATAGGTTGTTAAATAAAATTAAATTTAAAAATAATGTTTAATAGCTATATATGACTTTTTGTATATTTAACCTCTACACTTAAAAATAGTTTATTTTTTAAAATTTACAACATCAATTTATTCTTTAAATTTTTAATATCTTTTATATAGGGTCTAAATTTGTAGAAACAAGTGTACGTGTGTGTAATAATTTGAAAACATCGAAATTTTAAAAAAATATATTGAATCATTAAATCTAAAACTAAATTAAGAAGTTATATTTTGTATGGTTGTTAAGAAGTATACTTCAACGATAAAAAATTTAAAGATTTAAAGTGTGTGATTAACCAATCAAAGTATGTGAAATTAAGATGTTTGACATACAGATTGACAATATACTAGTAATAATTTTTAAAAATAATTTTATTTAAGAAAAACACGTTTTGTTAAAAATATCTTTAAAACTACTTTTGTTTAAAACTACTTTTTTTTTTATTTAGTGGAATGTTTTAGTTAAATCATTATGAAACCTATTTTGTTAGTTTTTGTTACAAAATCTAAATGACAATAAGAAATCGATTGAAAGGGAGATTTTTTATTTTAATAAAATTGTTTTAAAAATAATTTTATTAAAGTACAAATGGGATAAATAAGGGAAAGTTAAGTTAAACTTTTATTAAACAATAGTAGATTAATTAGTAGTGAGGAATTAAGAAAGAAGGAAACAACTCTATTTATATTTGTTTTACGAGTGAATAATTAATAATTAAATACAACGAATAACATACAGGTAAAGATCAACATTTTTATTTTTTTGCTAAAAAAAATAAGAGAAATAAATATAAATAAATATAATCAAAGATAAGTCGTTAATTAAAAAATAAAACTCTTAAAATTCTACTTTCGTTTAAATAGTTCCAAGAGGTTTTAAATATTGATTGGCCTTAGATAACAGCTCATTTAAAATATTTATTTCGTTATACTCATTCTAATTTTTTCAATCCAATGGATTCTTATCACAATAATAGTCGTTCTGATTTGTTCTGAACAAAATTAAAGCACACCGAAAAAAAAAAACATAAAGACATATTAAACATAATAAATTTATGTATAATAATTTATTGTATAAAATAATTTATATATATATATATATATATATATATATATATATATATATTTAAAAAAATAATATTATTTTTAATAATAATATTATTATTATTATTATTATTATTAATAATATTAATAACCACCGTGGTCTCTTGCCGATCACACGTTACAGTGGGTATAATAATAATAATAATAATAATATTAATAATATTAAAAGACAACTTAAAATCAAATAAAATAAAAACAGTACTATAAAAAGCAAATAAATCACCTTTAAATATATTAGACACACGAGGGGGAATGAAATCATAATTAATACGTTAGTTGCAAAATTTTATTTTATTTTGTGACAAAGTACAATATATTGTCTTATCCGCTGTTTGTTCAAATTAATTTTCATCTACCGCAAACATGATAATAGTCAAAAAAAGCTGCACTTATTACATAAATTAAGTTTCCAACATACTTTTCCAATTGTGAATAAAGAATTTTGAACCTCGCAGTTAATATTTTATACAGTAACAAGGAAACCATGTTAATTATCTCATAATAGAATTTTCATCTTATGAAAAACTTTGATAATTGAACAGGGTGAGTTAAGTTTTTCCGACCGAATTGTCTAACTTAATTAGAGTTTGTTCTGACATATTTAATAGTTTAACATCATTTAAATAACTAAATTAATATCAGTTTCTTCTTTTAATTTTTAAAAACATATTTTAAAAATAAAACCGTGAATAAATTAAGACACGAAAGCGGATAATATATTTACAAATTTATAAATATTAAATTTTACTTTTTAGTTGGGTCAAGTATCTACAAAAATATAACATTTGTTTTTTCAATTAACTTTGTTTATTTAATATTACATTCATAGGATAACTTTTACTTGTTAAGCTTAATTAAGATATCACTGTCTCATTAATATTATTAATTCTTTTGAAACATAGAAACTAGTAACAACTAGATATGACTTTGCAAAGGAAAGGAATAATAAGAATAATGAATAATTAATTAACAAGTACAAAACTTTAATTTGGTCCTTTTTGGTTTGGCCATTGCTCATAATAAATATTTTTCCAAACATAAGGCAATTCCATGATCTTATATAAATGATTTTGAAAGTGATGATTGTTAAAAGTTTTTTGTGATAATGTAGAAATGAATGTGAAATGAGTAGGTTGAGGTAGAAAGATTGGTATTGAATGAAACGGGTAAAGAAGGTGAAAACCATTTATTTGTAATGTGTGGAATTTAATGAGAATTAAAGGTTTTATGCTTAGAAAGTGAGAATTTAAATGGTGAATGAGTCTAATTTGATTGTTGGTATGGTTGAAGAACTGGACCCACATATATTAAATAATGAAAACAACTAATAAAAAAGACATAGAGGATATTAAAAAGAAACTACAGTGACAAATAATGATTCTGGGTCTATTGAATGGAGTATGTGGAGGCACAAAACTTACCAATTATAACTACTCTGTTTTTACTGTTTGATTTGATTTTGAGATATTTTTCAATGATTTATAACAAATAATTATTTGTTTAAATACATGTATATTTGGTTTTGAAATGTAAATGTCTTTTATTTTATTGTATAGTTCGACATATTTGTGTTAGAGAATAAAAGAAAATAGAAATAGAAAATAATAATAATAATAATAAGATTCATAAAGTTAAATTACCTTATAACAAATAATAATAATATAGGGTAAAATGGTAAACAAAGAAAAGATTAGAAAAATTTTAGGTTAAACCATGTAGATTAGGTCAATTTTTTTTAGGTACATATATTGGCCTAATTTTTTTAAGTACTTGAGCCTAATTTATGTAACTAATTTTTTTTAGGGGTTTCTCCTTTCCAATAATCTCTCTTGTATTCTCAAAACCAAATTTATTTTCATGTTTATCCATGGTAAAAAATAAGAGTTACTATCTTTTTTTTACCGCATATCCTCTGCACCCCCAAAACCATACACCATCACCCTCTGCACCCCCAAAACGCACCCCAATAAAGTAATAAGAATCAGATTCCCTGCACCCCCAACAGGAGAATCTTTGACCTAGCTGCGCGTGAAGGTCTCTTCTCCCACGTTCTGCTCTTCTCCCACACAGCCTTCACACACTCTTCATCTGTCTTCTCCCACATTGTGCTCTTCTCCCACACAGACTCCACACACTCTTCTTCTCCGGAGCGTGCACACACTGTTCTTCTCCCTAACCTCCGCAGCCTCCCTTTTCTCCTTTTCTCCTTTCGCGCAACTCCACAGGTCCCCATCTTCTCCATTTGCCCAGTTAAGTAGTGTTATTATATTTTAATTGATTTTAGGAATGGTTGTCTGTATATTTTAAATGATTTTAGCAATAGATTACAAGATCTGTATCATGTCTTCGTTTTAATATTTCACTGAAACGACTTTCCAAATCCGTTTCTAACATGCGTGAAACAGAACACACATTCCGTTTAGGTATTTTTTTGTTTTTTTTACCGAAACGGATTGTGAAATCCATTTCCCAGAAAGCTGAAACAAAATACACAATTTGTTTTTTTTTTTTTTTTATTTTGACTGAAACGGATTATGGAATCCGTGTTGGAGGAGGCTGAAACGGAATATGGAATCCGTTTTGGTGTTATTTTTGGTTCTTCTCCGAGACGGAGTGTGAAATCCGTTTTAGCGTGATACAATATGTTTTAATAGAACCATAATGTATATGTCGTATGTTTTAACTACCTTGTCATGGGTGTGTTTGCTTTACTGTAATCTCTCAGAGGGGTTTCATTTTTAGGTGGTCTTGTAACTCTGTAATGTTTTGTTATAACATGTTTGTTTTATGATTTAGAACCTGAAATGAAGCTTCTACTTGTTGTCGGTTTGCTTTTATGTTCCATTGCTTTTGCTGTGGCGGCAATATTTAAGGCTCGATCACTGAAGAAGGCCAGTGAGGCTCGTGCATGGAAGTTGACTGCATTCC
>Ga0099822_1005802_pt1 | contig 16128 bp, 11 predicted proteins | sample CowpeawhiteBW_FD_76839 | JGI IMG/M metagenome (GOLD analysis project Ga0099822, IMG submission 76839) | Root nodule microbial communities of legume samples collected from California USA - Cow pea white BW | ecosystem: Host-associated > Plants > Roots > Nodule | place: USA: California | collected...
ATATATATATATATATATATATATATATATATATATATATATATATATATATTCATCTAAGGTGTAAAGGTGAAAAAAATTATAAATAAGAATAAATCATGTTTTTTTTATCTCTTGTTTCTCTCTACAAGTCATTTATATTTTTTACATTTCTTCAATTTCAATCTTTTATGTCTCATTCATGTTCTTGTAATCATATATTTAAACTAAACTTTGTTGTTCATTCATTTATTTAATTTTACACACTTGAACTTAATTCATCCTTTGTAACTTTATTTTTTTATTTGACCATGTTTACATTATTTTTTGAATCTATACATATTACAATTGAAACCATCATAAAAGGCAAAAAAATTCACCTCAAACAACAACAAAAATCAAAACACAAGTATTTAACTATAAGTAGAAATTTCTACTCACTCTTATTTTATGACACGCAGCACTCATTTTCCTCCTCACCTCTCAATGCAACATCCGGTAAAAGATCCTTCTTACACGTGGTCTTCTACCAAAGTATTTGTCTTCCTCAACAAGCTTAAAGCATAAAGCTTTTGGCAAGAACCAGATCTTTATCTTTTCTCTACAAATAAAACTTTTGCAATTTTAAAATTTGAATTTTGAAATTTTCAGCGCCTTACATTTATTTCTCTACAAATAAAACTTTTACAATTTCAAAATTTGAATTTTGAAATTTTCAACGCCTTACATTTATTTCTCTCATCATGTGCATTTCTCTGTGCACACACACCTCTCCCATTCTCCAAATGCAAAATCTTCATCTTTTTCTAATTGTGACATTATTTATTATCACAAACCCTATTGCACACCATATCCAACATACATGAAAACCTCATCCTCTTCTCGCTTCTTTCCTATATACTTTTCTCTCAAATATGCTTTTTCACAATTCAGAAATCTATATGCCTTTTCATCATTTCAAAAATTTGATTTCTTTCTTCAACAAATGTAGTTATTATTAGATTTGCCTTAATGATTTTCATTTTGAGATGCATAAAATGTTTGAGAAAGAGAAGAAGAAAAGTTCAAAGAGCTCTTAAAAGTCGAAGAGGAGGGTCTCAAGTAGAAGAACCAACATTGTTTTTGTTACGTTTGAATTTTAAACTCTTTGATTTTTATTATTTTCCTAGTTTTTAAAGATTTGATTTTTATGTAAAATGGTTTGATGCTTTTGAAATCCTAATCTAATTTCCACCATATGAGACTGTACTATCTAATTTTTCTTGACCACTAATCTTTTATTCATTCTTCAAAAGTTGGGGATTTCTTGCAAAACAGGTGTTAGGGATTTTTTATGCAAACTATTTTTTTAATTCGTTCCATAATCGGTAAGATATGCACTTTGGCCTTTGTTGGTGCTCTAACACTTGTTTATTCCAAGGGTTTTATTGTGCACATTAATTATAGTGTAACCTACGAGCAGTACCACATATCTCTTGGTGATGGATGTGGTGGATTGCGATGGAGCTTTAGGTGAAGGCCACCAAGGACCTATTACACCAAGATAGTCATTCCCAAAACCAAGGCACTCTCATCACACTAATCTTTTATTGCTTTCAATGAGAGTTTTTTTTTGTAGCTATTAAAATTTAAAGAAGTTATATGAAAAAAAAAATTCCAATTTTAACTTTTTTATTGTCTTATTTTTCTTTCCTAAAAGTTTGTTTTGCTTCCAGTGTCTCTTTTGACTAAGCCACCAAACTCTACATTGGAGGGAAAATGGGTTACATGGCTTGGGGGTTTCAAACACGGTTTTGTTGCTTTCTGTGCATACCGAAGCGAAAGCTCGTTACCACATAATCAGTTAAAAGAATTGTTGCTTGGTTTGGAACTAACAAGTTTTTTGTTTCTTTCATCAATAAGCCTCCTAATGGATTTGAGTCTATGGAAGAGCTTTACCAAAAGGATTCATAGAAAGGGTCGGAGAAGGAGGAATTGCATATGAAGGTTGGGTGCCATAACAATTGATCTTGGGACATTTTTCTGTTATTTTGAGTGCCATTGTTGTCAAGGGTTTTGCTAGAATCCTACAATATTATTTTCCTGCTTGGCATGCTTCCTAGAAGGGATATTTTTTTTTCTGCTTCTATTATGTTCCACTATGTCTGATTATTCTTTTTGGGTAGGATAAATGTAATGCAAGTGTGGATTTTAATTGTAGGTTAACGTGGTCTCTAAATGCAACTGTGATTTTAATTGTAGGTTAATGTTGTCTCTGAATGCAAGGCTCCAATGGTGAAACACCCATTTTTTGTTGGCTTCTTTGTTGATGAGCTTCAACTAGGGAATAGGAATCGTCTTATAAACCTCAAAGTGATAGCATATGTTATGGATCAGATTTTTAAGCTGGCACCTTTTTTTTTCTTTTGAACAAAAGAAGAAAATCCACGACATTAACTCATTACTCTTCATATTTGAAATTTGAATTGAAAGTTTGACACTCCTTAAATGTTTGCTCTATTAGATGACCAATATTTGCTATCTTTGGATTAAGTAATCAGTAATTTAGCAGATAAAAATCTAATATACTTTTTGGCTTGCTCTTTATTCATATTTTCAAGTGTTGCAGATAATGAAAATGTAGTTTTTGATTTTGAGGGTTCTCTTAAAAGTGTAGCTTTTTAATTATGGTATTTTTATTTTGCAACTTCTTGATCAAGACTTCTGATTCTTTATTTTCTTCAAATTTATACTGAACTCTACCATGTTTTAGTGACAATGCTTATGTTTACTGGCATACTAATCAAGTATACAAATGGGATTGCATGCTCTGGAACAGTATGCATTTATCTACCTTTCATAAGTGTATAGCCACTCTTTAATCTCTCTGTTAGTAGACAATGATGTTGTGGCTATTGTATTTTTGAGTATTGCAATCAAAGCTTGCTATATTGAGTAGATCAGTGTTATTCTTAAGTTACAGGGTCATGTCTCTTTTTCTGGCAAAATGGTTAATATAGACTTTATTACTCTCCTTTTCTTCATATTAATGCTATAGATGAACAAGATCATCTTAATATGAGAAAAACATTTATTGATTCAGATCACTAGGACCAAATGAAGAGCATTCTCAAGTAGCCTCTTTTCAATCAAGTTTGACCGAGAAATGGATGCTGCTAGGACATATTTGTAAGTATCTAAAAATTGACTTTATTTCAACTAATGTGTCTACTTTAACTTCATCATATTATAGAAGTGAAATTGATTTGATTATTTACCAACGTCGAATTGGCTCTTCCTATGATTTTCACTCGAGTGTTGAGATGAAGCAGTTAATAATTCTGTAAAGCGAAACTCAAACTTCTTCTAGCTACTTTGAAAACTTTTGTTGATATTTTGTAAAATTTTAGTGAGGATGAATATTTAAACATTTTAGAACAATTTTTTCACAGTAAAAATATGTTTAGATTTTAATTTAGTACTCAAGGTAGATTAAATAAAGTAGTTTATATGGAATGTATTCATTTCAAAATTCAATTCAAGTATAAGTTTTATTTTTAGCTTTTAACGAACTCAACTTAATTTTTTGCAAATAAAAGTGTGTATTAAATATATTATAACTTACATTCATCTTTTACAAAAATTTGAAATCATTGTTTTAGGGAATGAGAATATAAAATAAAGGAAACTAACTGATTTCTCTTGTAAAATACACGCACGATTATCTAATTTTATTGTAATTTACATCTCAATCTTCACATTTTATTTTTTATTTTTTATTTAGTTTTCATGTTAAAGTTAATTTTATTTTCCATTTCAATCTTTACTTCTTCTTTTTTACATACAAGTTTTTTATTGTTGTACTTAAGTTGATGAGGTGTGAAATAATATTTATAATTTGGATTATATAAACATGATATAAAAAGCATAACTAATATTATTTGCTTAAAAACTAACTTAACACCATTTAATAGATTAATAGTAAAAGACCCATTATAATAACAATAATCCCTGAAATATTGAAATATTGAAAATATGTGCTTTTATAAATGTCTATCAGTTATTATTTGTAAGGATGTTATTATAGGAACTCATTAATATTTTTATATATTCATGGACTCCAAAGGTCTATAAATATATCCTTTTGTCACAAGAAATATTTAATAGTACTTTATATTTTTATATTATACATTTACTCTTATTGAGCGTTAGATAGTTTTTGTACGTGGATTTTCCCTTTACTTCCACCAGCGAGACCAAGCTACGTGAGAGGCGAATGAGGCGGAATGAGATTTGGACAGTGAAAGTTCTTTGGGACGAAGCTACGTAAGAGGCGACATGGGAAATGGAGGATCGCATGAGGCAATCCTATTCCCAACTGTTTCTTGGTATGTGCAATTTTCGAGGACGAAAATCTTATAAGTTGAGGGGAATGTAAGACCCGGGAAAAATAAATAAATAAATATTTATTTAATAAATACGACGATAGAAATCCTTAAGTTAATTAATGTGGAGAAATAAGACAAGAAATAGTACTAGCTCAAGTGGTTAAGAGTACTTGGTTGTGTTGAGAGAACTTGGGTTTGAGTCATGTGTATGCCAATTATGTGTTAATTTAATTGTTTATTATTTTTAATAAATTTTGAAATTATATGGTTGTGGGTTTGAATCTTGGGGGATGTGAGATAGGTTCTTTTTGCCAATTATTTTTTTTGGCATGAGGGAGAATGGTCAGAAAATCCTAGCTGCCATAGAGGCCTTAGCCATCATAGAGAGAAGCTAGAAGGGTTGAGAAACCACCATGTTAATGGCATTTGATCGCCTTTACTTTTGTTTTAATTTTCATATTTTAATGTTAATAAAATATTTTAAGGGCTGAAAAATGAAATTTAGAAGTAGAGTTAGTGAAAATTGGAGGGATTTTTGGTACAACTGCCAATGGAGAATGTGAGAGCACTGAAAATGGAGCAAAAGAGAGAGTGAAAAGGTTATAAAGAGTGCCAAGTGGGAGAAGCTAAAGGTAGATCAATTATGGGCAAAAAGGAATGTTAGGAGCGCAATTGGAGCGGGAATTCCAGGTAAAGAGAGCTGACTAGTTTAATCTCTTCCCATGAAAGAAAATTTTAAGTTTTGTTTGATTGAATTATTGTTTACAATAAAAAAATATGTGATGCATTTGTTTTATATTTTAGAAATTTTGATTGTAATGGTGATATAGTATCATTAAATTTTCATTTGAATGTTTAGTATGTGATTAATGAATTTTAGTGATACGAAATCTAATATAGCATGAATGCATTGAGGTTTTCTTGATTTGTGAGTGAATGATGCAAAGGAAAGGTTAAGGTTTATGTTTTTCTTTTACAGTAGCGTGACTTGGGGTTGCATTCTAGAACTTTCATTTTTTTTAGTTATATGAAAAGTAGATAAATGTGGTGTTATGGTATGTTATAATATTATAGGAGGACATTTTACAACATTCATCATATAGTAATTTATATAATATTAAAAGGAAAAAAAAAACAAATTATGAACTTTGGTGCAGAGTATCAATTACATTAAATAGTTTGTTTTAATATAAATATACATATATATATATATATATATATATATATATATATAAAGAAGGTTAGAAGTGGGACTTACTTTCTTTATTTTTTGTTGTATTTGATATTATATATGACTTGTAGCTTTTGGGTATTAAGATTTGGTAGTGACTAAACTTTTGGTATGCTGTAGTTAAGGTTTTAGAATAATTAATAATTTTCTTTGGTAGTATTTTCTTATAGAAATTATGATGTGATATAATTAGTAATTTTTAATATATTATATAATAGGGGAAGGGAATAGTTATAGAAAGTGGTTTATAAATGGGGATTGCATAGGTAATTTTATTAATTTAGGTTGGTATTTAATTAATTGGCTTTAGTTGCATTCGACCTCTAGGGTGCGTGTTTAGAGTTCTTATTCTAAACACAACACATTTATTATTATTATTATTATTATTATTATTATTATTTTATTTTACTACTATTGTTGTTATTATTATTCTTATCATTATTATTATTATTGTCCTTGATATTATTATTATAATTAATTTATTTTACTATTATTATTATTACTATTTTATTGTCCGTGCGATATTTTGGGGTAATGGTTATGTGTTTTTCCTGGTTTGTATATTGTTGGATGCTAGAAATTGAGTTAGAGTACCTAAAACAAGTAGTGTCACATTATTGGTGTAGCTCCTGAAGGTGCAGAGTGAACAACTAGGCAATAACCAGAAATAGGGAAGTTTTGTGTGTCGTGATGCCCGACGGTGTTGTGGAACCGCCAAGCGGTCTGCACTTCCATTTCGCCTGGTGGCGCTTTAGTTACGCCAGGCGATGGTGCAATGGTAGGGTGTGTTTGTGATATGTTTTGCATGACTTGTTGTGTTGGTCCTAGTCTGGGATATGCTTGATATTGTCATGAGCGGGTAGGTTCATGACTGGTGATGAACACGTGATAATATGAGCAGGGAGGTTCATATTATGATGTTCTCGTGTGAGGATACGAGTGGGGAGGTTCGTATGTTCTGTACTTAAACTTGAGGGTGGTTGCGAGCGAGAAGGTTCGTAGAGTTGAACCACGGGCGGGTAGGTTCGTGGAAGCATTGGAATCCCTAAGACCATCTTGAATGTGTATCTTGTATAAGGCAGTGTGTTTTTTTTTTTTTAATTTCGTTTTAATGTGTTACGATGTGGGCTTGGACCAAGAGGTGCTTGACTGTGTCATGAGCGGGTAGGTTCATGGCTGGTGGTGAACACGTGATAATATGAACGAGGAGGTTCATATTATGATATTCTCATGTGAGGATACGAGCGGGGAGGTTCGTATGTTCTGTGCTCACACTTGAGGGTTGCTGCGAGCAGGGAGGTTCGTAAATGTTATATCACGTGTGTTGGACTACGAGCGGGAAGGTCCGTAGAGTTGGACTACGAGCGGGGAGGTTCATAGAGGTAGGACCACAAGTGGGCAGGTTCGTGGAAGCATATATATATGTTGGGTCCATGGTCATGAAATTGTGGGTTGGAAACCTTAGGGCAATAAGGTTTCTTGGTTAAGCATCGACTGAAATAAAGTAATTTGGGGTGAACTTCTATGTATTAAATTATACGTTTATATTGTTACACGAGCTCACTCTTTTTGTATGTGTTTGACAATGATCGTGTAATTCGTTACACGAGAGCAGACATGGTTTCAGATGGAGCTGGTGACGCTTAAAGCCAGAGAGGGGTCAGCTTGGGAAGTTTTATAAACTATATTTGGCTATTTTATAAACATTTAGTTGATCATTTTTGAACTATGTAAACATGGAGTTTACTTTATGGTTTTGAATTTCGAGACATTTGAGTAAGGTTTTAATTTTTCCACGTTTTGGGAAAGAACTTTGAATAATAATGACATATTTAATATTACTTTACTTTATTTTATTTAAATTAGAAATATTCAGTCGGGATGTTACACCATCACTATGCACTAAAGGTTTAAATGTTGAAGATCATTCATCCACATCAAAGGCTTCCCACCAAATCTACGGTAAGAACAAATTGTATTAGAACAAACAATGAAGATGATTTTTTTTGTATGTTATATATCACATTGCAATTAAGTGTAACTATGTGTACCTTTTGCTGATCATAAAATTAAAACCAACAATTGGTTTGGATATCCCTAATGTCATTCAATAACAATGTCAAAAACCATATCCAAATCTCTTTGCTCTCATTTTCCTTCACAACAAATGCAAGGGAAAAATATTGATCATTTGGATCTTTTCTAATTGTCACTAACAACTACCCACCATAATTTTTTTAGGTGGTAGCCATTAACACCTATAAAGGGCCTACAACCACCCAAGAACCTTTTCATGTACCCATCTAGACACATGAAAACTTCTCAACCTTGGTTGCAAAATGGGATTGGGTTGATTCACTTTGATCTTACTTGTTGCTCTTGAACAAACTCTTCTCAATTATGCCACCTAATCATAAGGCAATGGATATTATTTCTAACCATCTACCTAAAGTATTTCCATGGCCATTTCTTTTGCTTGTAAAGCACCCCAAGTTGTGATCCCAATATTATACAACTTTTTTATATCATCAATTATCTTATTTGTTGTCATCTTTCCAAAATTTCTAAATTTGTTCATCAATACTTTTGACATCCAATCTTTATTTGCATTCTTGTTCCCAAACACTTTCCCACATTTATGCATATCAATTAGTGTTTTAACTCAAAAAGTATGATTGTCTCCTACTTTATTCACTAAAATAACAAACTCACACTTCCTTTGCAAACCATCATCACTTTGATATGGTCATTCTTCACAAACTGAATTTCTCTATCATTTAAAATTGAATGTTCCACAATAGCTTGTTTGAACTCCTTCAACAAACAAAACGCCATCCCCAACTTTAATTTGAAATTCTTGCACATAACCAGTGCAAAAAAGAGTATCTACCCTGGTTATTTTGGTCATTTGGCCTCGGTTGAAGAACCGGGGCATATATTATCAAGGAAAAAAGGTTACCTTTATGTTCCGATTCCTAACCGAGGCATGATTCACATCTAGAAATGATATTTTTGCCCCAGGTCTGGCTATAATCGAGGTAGAAACATGTGGTTGCGAACAAGTGACAACCACCACTACGAGCAAGCCCACCACCGTGACTACGACCCAAACAACACCGCAACTCCCACAAACGCAACCAAATCGAGAGTTGCACCTGAATGTTGCCATCACCATTGTAAGACCCGTGAAATTTAATCAATTAGATACATAATTAATTAATAAATGAAGGTGGTGAGAGCATTTATGGCATTAAATATTGAGTTGGGTGACGTGGAAAAGTACTAGGTCAAGTGGTTGAGAGTACTTTGGTTGTGGGAGAGGACTTGGGTTCAAGTCCTATGCATGCCATTTATGTGTTTTTATTTGTATTATTTTTTTATAATGTGATGGATCATGATGCGTGACCACTTAATGTTAGGATTATATGAATTAGTAAGAAACATGATTTGGCTTGATGGTTGTGCATATACTTGGTAATTGAATGGTTGTGTGTTCAAACCTTATTGTGAGATTTGAGTGCAATAAGAGGCTGAATTGGGAGAAAGCTTGAGGCAAGTCATTGGTGATCAAAGGAACAACCAATTTCTCAAACTTTAAGCAAGGATTTCTGGTTAGGGAAGTTTAATTTTGTGTTATGTATGCCAATTATATGATTTCGTGCTATACTTGATGAATGAGGTGTGTTTTTCGGCGTTTTCGTTGAATCTTGTCGCGTTTCTGGAAAATTCCAGAAACCGCCTGGCAGAGTTGAAGGCCCGCCAGGCGACTCATGCGTTCAGAACCCAATTTTCAGGGTTTCTCCATACACCGCCTGGCGGCTAGGTGCTGTCTGCCAGACAACGCAAGTTGACTTGCCCAGTTCTTTCGTGTTTTGGATTTTTGGTGTTAATGTGAGGTTTGGTTTTGGTTTTCTTGGATGCGTGTGTGATGGAGGTGATGTGTACTATCTGCAATTGCTTAATTGGTGGAAAATTGCATGAACCTATGAATGAATTTGGGACTTAGGGTTCACGTTGGTGGATGGATGATGTTTATGAGTGGCGCAATGTTTGTGTGGAATTAATGATAACATAATTATATTATGAACCCTGGATGTAGTGTGCATGTGAAAGCATGTCGGACTGAATGTGGACATTGAAATTGTGGTGTTGCAAGTCATACTAGATGCGGGAGAAACCTGGCAGAAACCAGATGGCCATGCACCGCCTGGCGACACGTCAGAATAGTGGCATTTTGAGTGGTTTTGTGACTTGCGTTCTTTGGGGTTCTGGCTCGAGAATCTGTTGTTCGTGAATTGGGATAGCTATCAAAGGGCGTATTAATTTGAACATGGGATGAAGTTAAATGTAGTATGTATAATGGTGAGTCGTAGGAAGTCAAATGCATGAAAGAATTAGAGGGTTACTTATTTGAATATGGTAAATTGTATATCTGTAATATAATTATGTATTCCTTGGGATGTTGAGCACAAAAGGAGTTAACAAGTATTAATGGACAATGAATGAATTCATGATTACTTGCATTATATTTAAGTATAAGCATAGCTTGGATTGTGAAATGATGAATGATGATGCTTTGAAATTCTGTTATGGGAGTATGATTTGGGGTCTATTTAAGTATAATTGTATGATAATATGTGTATGAGTGGCTTGGGGTCCGTTAAAACCTATTTAATGTGCCAAAAACCAATAGCATTGCGCTACTGGTATGGCTCCTGGCGGCGTAGGGTGAGCCGCTAGGCGGTAGACATCTAAACCAATGGCAGTGGCCACTGATCTCACTTGGCGCCTGACAGCGCGGAATGATGCGCTAAGTTGTTTGCTTGGGTTTCGCCCGACGACGCTTTGGCAGCACCGTGCGGATACGACTGCGACTGAAAACTTTGGTTGTGATGTTGGGCTTGACGGACTAAGTCCATAGGTCATATGAGATGTGCTTTGTGAGTCACGAGCGAGGAGTTCATGTTGGATGGACCGCATGCGGAACGTGACCGATTTAGTTCACCAAAGGTACTCTTGTTGGGATGAGTGAGCGAGGGAGTTCATTTCATGCTCAACTTGATAATGCTATGAGCGAGGGAGTTCATAGTAGGAAAGGCGGGTATGCGCGTCCGAGTCCAAGCAAGGAGTTCGGATGACGGGCAAGGGAGTCCGTGAAGCATGACTACGAGCGGGATAGGCTCGTAGGTAGGACTACGAGCGAGGAGGTTCATGGAAGCACATGAAAGTCCCATGATCAAGAATACATGCATAAGCTCATAAAGGTTATGAGTGTGGGAAAGTGGGTGTTTTCTTGGTTTTAAAAGATAAATAATTAGGAGATAAATGGGTGGGGTTTCTTTCATAATTATTTTTATCTTATCTATGTGCATAGCTCACCCTATCTATTTATGTGTGGCGATGATCATGTAACTTGTTATCCGGGAGCAGATGATGTCACAAGTGAGCCAGAAGATGCTTAGCGACAGAGAGCGGGAGCAGATTACATGGGAATTTATAAAGATTTTCTTTGTTTCATATATAAAATTTTAATGTAATCTAATTATTAGTTTTACTGCTTTTGGCTTTTGAAATTGTAAGAACTATTTATCTTATATCGCGAACATATGTTTAAGTTTAAAAAACATTTCTCGCTTTTTGGGGAAAATGATTTGACAATAAATGAGGTATTTATTTCATTAAGTTGTTTATTTTTATTTTCTCTAAGTAATATCCTATCAGGATGTTACAACCACCACAATAGTAGCGACAACCACCATGGGCAAACAACCTAACACGAACGGAACCAACCCAACTCCACTAATGACCTACGACACCACTACAGACCACCGCGAGCACCTCCAGAACACCAATGCTACGCAACAGGCATGCCGTTGCGAAACGTAGACCACCAGAAAACTAGATCTGCACCCAGTTGTGGTTTCGAACAGTATGGGTTTCGAACTATAGGGAAGCAGTTGTGGTTTCGAACAGTAGCAACAACCTCCTTCGTCCCAGAACAGTAGCAGTAGCGCAGCAGATTGGTGGGCAATGAAGGATGCAGGGGAAGCTCGCGGAGGCTCGTGGAGGAAGTTCGAAATGCTGAAACACGAGGAAGAAGAAGATTTGTCCCAATTTGTGCCCTAAAATAACCATTTTGCCTCAGTTATAAATTGTCCAAGGCATAAAAAACTTTTTGCCTCAGGTATGCAAACAATCGGGGCATGAAGTCCCCTTATGCAGAAATGTATTTAAAAAAATTTAAATGTGTGGAAATTTTAAAATTTTCAAGAAGCATTAGGCCTTAGGTCTGCAAATATCTGGGGCATAAAACCCTCTTCTATTTTAAAAAAAATTAAATGTGCAGGAATTTTAAAATTTTTAAGAGGCATTAGGCCTCAGGTTGTCGCCAACAGAGGCATATAACGTTATATTCCCCGTTTCCCTCAATAACCGAGGCATAAAAGTTTACAAAAATTTGAAAAATGCCACCGTGTTTTGATATGCACCGTTTTGGAGGGAACCGAGGCATAATGCCTATTGTAAAATCCCATATGTGCACTAGTGTATCTTCAACACTAAACATTAGCCATTTTTGCACACCATGACCATCACTATCCACATCACTATTCAAATCATTGGTACTGTAGTTTTCATCTATTTCATGGTTGCCAACATTTTGGTTTGTGTAAGAGGAACCAACACCAATATCTTCACGCGCTAATTTTTTCCTTTTGTTCCTTCTCTGGGTCAATTATTACCATCGTTTTAGTACATCTTGCATCTTTATATGGTATGTATCTTCCATACCAAATTCATCATCTTTGGTTACATATCTTTCTTCTTCACTATCATCAAGTTGTACGTCTTCATCTGACTCATCATCATTAGTAACAATATGTTCCTCATCATCCTCAATTCCACCATCATTATCATCATTACGCTCTTGATCCTTATTTATAGCCTCACCAACATCTTTACTTACATCATGATTCAACATGTTTCAACTTTAGTAAAACTGAAGATTCAACAACTTTCGATTTTAGTGAAACATTTCAAACTAGTGCATGTTTAAAAAAAAAAAGTAATTTGATTCACAAACTTCCTTGTATATTGGGGTCAGTAACTAATTTTCACGAGTACAAGGAACATGTCTACATTTCAAAAACCAATCTAAAATGTCATTTGATACATAAAAAAATTAATGTTGTTGAATTAAAAAAAAACTATATTAATTTATTTTTAAAGTTTGGAGACTAAACAATATCGTAATTTCAAGCAGAGACTAATTTCAGATTCACATCAAAATTTAGAAACTAAAAATATATTTAACCTTTAAATTTATTTTGATAAATGAAATCCTTGATTAATCTACTAGTAAACTTATTTATCATTTATTAGTAAATATCTGTATGGGATCTTCATCCATGACATAATTTAGTATATGGGGATAAGAGGTATAAAATTGATGATTACAGATTTTTACAATTTAGATATAAAAGTAGCAACTTAAATAAAAAAGAAAGCAAGAAAAAAAACATTTTAATGAACAGTCAGTCATGATCAACCTTTTCTTAGGTTTTCTACTACATAACATTTATAAAATGATTTGGTGTGAGCATTTACCATTTGTTATCACATTCTTATATTTTATTGCTGAAAAATTCTAATAAAACATTCTTAGACACAGTCTTGTGACCAAATCATTTTTATTCATTGTAGTTTATTAAAAAAAAAACACAACAAAAGGTTGTAATAATTTTCCTAGAAACTACTTAGAGAAAAAAATGTCAAACAAAGAAGTGGATGAATCGTCAATGTTTGTGAGGTTCACATAATGTCAAGCTTTGAAGAACACACATGTAACACCTGCACAATAGATAACAATGCAAAGAATATTCTGGTAACAAGTTAACACTAAAAAACATGTAAAAGTAGGATATATTAAAAAATATTATAAGAGAATAATGCACGTGTGATATTCTTATAGAAAAAAAAATAGTATAATTTATTTATTCTATAATTTAAGAATATTCCATAAATAACTTCACTGTGGCCATGCAAAGTGCATATGCACTATTAGAGATAAGGAGCACAGTAAGGCAATAAAAAATCCATTAGAATTAAAGGGTAGAGGTTGGGATTGTAGGGTACCTCCATCTCTAGAAGTTTGAACATTAAATTTAGCAATATCATAGATGTGTAATTAAGTTATAAATGCCTTTGAAAGATTCTATGCTGAAGATAAAAAGTTTTTTTTTTCTTAGAAAAGTCTTCAAAAAATACTTTTGATTTTGTATTCAAACATATTATAAAGATCAAGTGTGTTAAAATAATGGGTTCTTAGCTCTTTTATCATGTAATTGGTGTTTTAATTACTTACAAATGTATGAAAAAAAAAGTCTCAAGTCTTCCATTTTATTTTATTTATTATCAACTATCTCTTTATATAATAATAACAAAAAACGTGTATTTTTTTTTTTCTACGAGACAAATTTGTATAGCTAAGATTAATGTATTTTAAGGGGAAAGGTTACCTACCACTTATTGAGTTGAGCCTATAACTCAAACGTAGAATTGAAGGAAGAAACCTCTTGGTATATTGAATGCTACGAAATGTGCATTTTAAAGCTTAAGAAATAAGTATTAGGTTTTATTTTTGAAGATTTCACTAAAAATTAGAATTTTTGATGGAAAAAATTTATGTTAAATTAAAATTACTAATGGATTAATAACAGTTATAAATTTGTTGGTAAAATATTCGTTAGTAGATCCCATTAATGGATAAGAAAAATGTATTAATAATTACTACCGACCAAAATTTGTTAGTAATTATTTCTATCGATGGTCAAAAGTTGTCGTTAATTATTGACAGATTTTGACTATTGGTAAATATCACAATTTGTTGTTGTTATTCTTCTTTTTTTTTTTTCCTTCTCTTCCTCTACTTTTTATTCTTTTTCCTCTTCATCCTCTTATTATTTTCCCTCCTTCTCCTCCTCCTCATCTTCTTCCTCTGTTGTCACAATCATCATCATTGTTGACTCTTCATTCTCTTACCATTGTGGTTGTCGCTACTGTTGTAGTCATCACCTCTTCCTCCTCCTTCTCTTATTCTTTTATTCTTTTTCACACATATCTCCAATTAATTTATAACAAATATCTTGTCAAATTTGACACCCATTTTACCAAAGGACTTATAGACAAATTTTTTTTAAAAAAAAAAACTAGTGATGAATTTACCAACGTATTTAAAAAATAATAATTGTCCACAAATTTACCAATAGATTTAAAAAAAATTATCAATGGATTTAAAAAATCTGCTATCGAATTCACTAATGGATTTAAAAAAACAATTACTAACAAATTTACCAATAAATTTTACTAAAAAAAATAGGCAAGTGCTATCTTCAGAGCTTCCAAATTTAGTTAAGCATGATTTTATTAGTTCAAAACCAAAATGAGTTAGACAATGAACATAGTACATATTAGTCAACCTCAAATGAAAAAGGAGAAAAGTAGCAATATAGAGAACTAACTAATGGAAGGTGGAAGAATTGAAATAAAGGTAACAATAATAAAGTGAAAGTGTAAAAAAGCATGTAATAAGATTATTCCTCAAAGTTCATTCATACATATGGCAAGAATATGATACGTGGGATTTTCTTATTGAAATGGGAAATAAAAGAATAAAAGGACAACAATATTTGTGTGATAAAACTTAAAAAAAAAAGGTAAATTTGTGTAACATAAAGACTACATTAACTATAATAGATTTTTCTTATTAAGGGACTTTAATTGTGTTAGATGGAGTAACGTAAACCGGGTGAAAATGAAAAGGACCAATAGTGTGAATTGGGAAAAAACTCAGTAAGTTTTTTGAGGAAATGAGGGTGATAATATACTTGTCGTGGGTAGGAAATTCACATGGTTCAAACCAAATGAGAAAGACAATAAGTTGCATTTGAAAAACTATTGGTATCTAATGAGTGATCGGAATGCTAGAAGGAAATTGTTCAATAAGTGTTGGAAAAGGTGTTTTTCTAACCATTGTCCATTGTTACTAAGAACAGAAAAGATAGATTTCAACCCTAAATTGTTTAAGATATTAAAATTTTGGTTAAATTATCCTTTTGGTCCTTCTATTTGTCATGAAATTTTATTTTGGTCCTCACGTTTTTCATTGTCTCAATTTGGTCCTCATTTTCTTAAAAATGACTCAATTTGGTCCTCACCGTTAACTTTGACCAGACGGTGTTAAAGTCAATGCCACGTGTCAATTTCTGTTTTTTTTTTATTTTTTTTAATATTTTTTGAATTTTTTTTTGAATTTTTTTTTTGAATTTTTTTTGAATTTTTTTGAATTTTTTTTGAATTTTTGACACGTGTTATTTCACCGTTGTGCCACGTGTCAAAGTGACTCAATTTGGTCCCTATATTTGTTTTTACTTTCAATTTAGTCCCAATTTTTGTAAAAATGAAGCAATATTGTCCCTCCTTAGATTGAGACTCAATTTAATCTTTGTATACAACTTATGATGATATTCTTAATAAAATTGACATTTTTATTAA
>Ga0099822_1005804_pt1 | contig 16128 bp, 10 predicted proteins | sample CowpeawhiteBW_FD_76839 | JGI IMG/M metagenome (GOLD analysis project Ga0099822, IMG submission 76839) | Root nodule microbial communities of legume samples collected from California USA - Cow pea white BW | ecosystem: Host-associated > Plants > Roots > Nodule | place: USA: California | collected...
AAAATAATAATATATTATAATATATAAATGAATAAAAATATAAATATATTTTAAATATATATATGAGAGTACAAAAAAAATATATATATATATATATATATATATATATATATATATATATATATATAATGAATATTAACCATGAGATAATAATTAGGGATAATAATGAGATTGGGTGAGGGGAGTTTTATTATCTTATAGTAAAAATTTATTTCTATCATTATTCCCATATTTAACTAGTATAAAACTTTTATCTTATTTTTATCTCTATAAATAATGGATATACCAATCCTCATGTCTTGATATTTTTTTTACTGTTTTAATAATTTTAGTATTAACTAATTAATTTTTATAAAATAAATAAAATTAGAAAAAAAATATTCTATAATAAAATGATGTATTCTAGGTTTTTCGGTCCAAATATTTATAAATAGATTACAATTATATAAATTTTAAATCAAGAGTTCTAAATAACAATTGTATAAAAGTTAAAGAATTATATAAAAGTACACATAAATAAAATTTCATAAAATTTCATGACAACAAAAATATTTATTAATTTTGGGAGTTGATAATGAAACAAAATTGGTAATATTAAAATATATTTTTAAAAAATATAAAAAGAAAACAAATATTTAAGTTTAACAATATTTCAAATATTTTTTTACTTTCTTTAACTAAATTATAATGAAATAGTTTGTTGTATAAACTAATAGAGATTATAATAATACACTCGTCAAATGAAATCGTATAAAAATAATAATAATTCAAAATTTAGACATAAATTTTTAATCTTTTGAACTTTAATTATATTGAATGGTGATAAACAAGATTAATGACAACGATATTAAATTATCATATTATAATAAATAAAATGTCGTTATGTAATTTTTATAGTAAAATTACACTTATGAAAATGAGTTGAAAAATATAAATAATTAGGTAAAATATAAACAAATAAAAGTAACATTAAAAAGAAGTAATGATTAAATGTGTATCCTAAAAATAATTTGATAAATCATGACCGAAATCGTACAAAGGTGTATAGTTAAGAGTATGATAAAATGGAAAGTACCTTAGATATCTAAGAAAACTTTCTAAAGATCAAAGAGAATAAAGAAGATAATGTTTTATATTGCTTGGTGTTTCTGCTAAAGCTAGAAGACTAAAGCTTGGGAACACTTGAGTATTTTCTCTCGTTTATTTGTCTCTTGTTGTCTTTGATCGATAGAAAGTCCCCTATCTCCTTCAGGCATAACTCTTATATTTATCCTATTGGCTCCTTATCATAATTGTCTAAATTTTCTAGGACATCGGGACTTTATCTACAAGGTTGTAATTGTGCCCCCTATTTTCCTTGATAGTTGAGTGGGTGTGATTTTCGCGACAATAATTTACGAAGAAATTATTGAAACTACGGGCATAACGATATAGGTAGGTTAAAACTTACTAGTCCCCAACCGAGATAGATTGTACGATCTTGTCCATAGCCCTTGGGCTCTAGCTATAGAAAGTGTAGAGCCTAAAAGATATTCCTTGTAGAAGTATACAAACACCTAGTTTTGATATCGACACCTATAGTGTTCAGTCCCTAGCCGAGATTGATTTTACGAGATAGTCCACATCCCATCAAGCTCTAGTTGTAGGAAGTGTAGAGCCTAAAAGATATTCATTGTATAATTATGAAAACCCCTAGTTTTGACATTGATATGTAAATTATTTTGTATTTTCTATGCAATAATACTTCATATAAAAAACTACTATAGGATCTTAAGATTTATGATTCTCACATGTTCACGTAGATAATCACACATTCATGCTCATAAATCATAATAGAATACTAATCTTTATCCATGAGAGATCCGATAATAATGTATTATTTAATCTATGTTCTTCAATCTCCTTTTCCCATTCTATCTCTTTGCCTTCGTTACTCCTCTCACACTCTCTTTCTTGATGGCTTATTATGAAAGAATCTTATGACTAGAGACAAAACCCTAATATCCTTTTATAAGCCAACATCCATCAAGTTGGGTTGAGCTTTATTTTATTTTATTACGACTTCCCAAATAACCAATAGGTTCTTATATTTCATTAAATCACAATTGGACCCATCATAATATTTCAAATGAGTCACATAATAGAATTAATTCGTCAATTAATTCTAACATTCTCCCACTTGACTCATATGATGTCATAACATTATGTGATTTAATACATAAACATGATGTGCATTAAAGGACCTTACATGAATTGGTTCAATCATTATTCATGATCAAAGATACATAAATAATAAGAGTCATGGCGGTCACACATCATTCACTCGACATGATTCCTTCCATGTACTATTGTATCATCCCTTTCTCCTTAATATGACTTTAGGGTGAGAAATCCTTAACGAGTTCAAACATAATGTCATTTTTTTTCAAATAATAATAACATTAGATAATTTGTTTTCTTCATCATAATTTGCATGCATAAACATAAAGAAGAAAACACAACTTTCAGAAACTTATACATTAAAGAGCTCAGAGTGTCACATAAACATTAATAACTTTAACATTCAACATTTAACATTCATTAGTACACATAATGCCCATATTCTTTACATGGCCAGCATACAATTTGGGTGAGCATACAATTTGGGTGGTAACCCTTTTGTCAAAGGGTCAGTAATCATAAGATTTGTGCTAATATGTTCTATTGACACTCTACGTTTCTGAACTTCTTTTTCAACGACAAAGTATTTCAATTCCATAAGCTTAGCACCTTTGGAATACCTGTCATTCTTATAAAAGAAGACTGTTGCGGAATTCTCACAATAAATTTTCAATGACTTGACAATATTGTCGACTACTCCAAGTCCTAAAATAAAGTTCTGCAACCAATAAGCCTGAATTGTGACCTTAAAGCATGCACAAATTCAGCTTCCATGGTGGATGCAGCAATGACAGACTACTTCACACTTTCCATGAAATCGTTCCCCCGGCTAAAAGATACACACAACCAAATGTAGACTTTTTGTATCCATACAACCGACAAAGTCTGAATCTGTATAACCTATTACCTCAAGATGATCGTATTTTCTATAAGTAAGCATGTGATTCTTAGTTCCTTGTAGGTATATTAAAACTTTCTTTGTAGCTTTCCAATGCTCCAGTTCTGGATTACTCTAGTATCTACCAAGCATACCAATTGCAACACTAATATCTGGCCTCGTACATGTTTGAGCATACATCAAACTCCCAACAACAGATGCATAAGGGATATCTTCCATTTGTTTTCGTTCCAAATCATTCTTTGCACATTGCATGAGACTAAACTGGTCTCCTTTCTGTATTGGAACGGGAGATGCTGAACTTTTATCCATTCTGAATCTCTCTAAAACTTTATTAATATATACATTTTGAGACAAACCTAACAGTCCTTGTGATCTATCACGAAATATTTATATTCCTATCACATAGTATGTCTCACCCATATCTTTCATTTCAAGGTTATTAGAGAGAAACCTCTTAGTGTCACTTAATAGACCAAGATCATTAGTCGCAAGCAATATATCATCAACATACAGAATCAAAAATATAAACTTGCTCCCTTTAACCTTCAGATATATATACACCAATCAATAGTGTTTTCCTTAAATCCAAAAGACACAATAGTACCATTGAACTTAAGATACCATTGTCGAGAAACTTACTTAAGTCCGTATATTGAACTCTTAAGTTTACATATCAAGTTTCCTTTCCTTCTCTAGTGAACCCCACTAGTTGGCCCATATAAACATCCTCTTCTAAATCCTCATTCAGAAAGACAATTTTAACATTTATTTGATGCAACTCAAGATCATAATGAGCTACTAATACCATGATAATTCTAAAAGAATATTTCCTAGAAATAGGAGAAAATGTTTCCTTATAATCAATGTCATCTTTTTGAGTAAAACCTTTGGGACCAAGTCAGGCCTTGTAATGTTCGATATTACCTTGAGAGTCACACTTAGTCTTACACCCAACTCTCTTGCATCCTTCAAGCACCACAAGGTCATATACGTCATTATGTGGCATTGATTTAACCTCATCTTTCATGGCATCTAACCACTTATCAGAATTATCACCATTAATGGCTTCTGAAAATGCAACTGGATCATTATCAATACTTCATTTTCGAACTCTTATAGATAAACCACATAATCATTCGAAATAACAGATTTTCTATCTCTGTGAGATCTTCTTAATACTACATCTTGTGGTTGTTCTATTACTAGCTCATTGTTAACATCAGGATCATTAATTTGTTGTTCATCTTGATTGTTGTAAGTTTCTACAACATAGGGAACAATAGTTACAAGAACTTGTACTCTAACTTCCTTAATCTTCACACTTTGTGAAGCTTCACTCCCATTGGTTTCACCATTCTCAATGAACCAAACATTTTCAGTTTCAACGATTCTTGTATTATGGGTAGGACAATAAAACATATATCTTTTTTTATTTTTTTGGATAACTAATGAAATATCCATTGATTGTTCTTTCATCCAGTTTCTTTTCTTGCAGATTGTATATTCTTACTTCTGCCTAACAACCCCAAACATGCAGGTGTCTCAAACTAGGTTTCCTACTTTCATCATATCTTCCATAATACTCACCACCTCTATCTGACTTTATGATTTTCACCTTTCTGTTTAATTGCCTTTCCACTTCATTTATATAAACTTCCAAGGCATTCACTAATTGAGATTTCTCATGCAGTAGATAGACGTGTCCATAACGCGAAAAATCATAAATAAAGGTGATGAAATACTTCTCTTTATTGAAGGAATTTACATCAAACCGACCACATATATCAGTGTGTATGATTTTAAGAAGCTAAGTGCTTCTTGTGGCTTCTTTCTTTGTGTGTTTTGTTTGTTTGCCTTTAATACAATCCACACACACATTCAGATCAGTAAAATCTAAATCTGGAAGAATTTCATTCTTTAATAATCTTTGCATTCTTTCTTTGGAAATAGGTCCCAAACGCTTATGCCACAAGTAAGTAGATCGTCCATCCATTAAACTACGTTTAGTGCCAACATTGTGATGTAATGTCATAAGAGTTTCAGCATATAAATTATTCAAATTCAATTTATATAAACCATCATAAAGTGTACTAGATCCAATCACACAAGTACACTTATACAAACTAAAACAACCATTCCCAAGCATAAAATAGTATCCAGCAACATCAAGCTTAGACAAAGAAATTAAATTTCTAATGATACTAGGTACAAAAAAGGTATCCATAAGGTCTAAGTGATATCCAGTGTCGAGAATTAGACGATAAGTCCTGACAGCTTCCACTGAAACTTTCTCTTTATTGTCCATGAAGATGAACTTCTCATTTGGGTTTATGGTTCGGGTTGAAAGAAATACCTACATCACATTACAAACATGAATTGTACATCCAGAATTAATCCCCTAAGCATTATGGGGAACTTCAATTAAGTTTGATTCAAAACATACGTGAGCATTATGCTCACCTTTCTTTTCGAACCAAGCTCTACGCTTTATGCAATTCATCTGGAAATGTCCAGGCTTTTCTTAGAAATGAAATTTGTCATTTTTCTTCTAGATTTTGGTTGAGGACTCGTCAATCTTTAGTGGTCCTTTACCATTTCCATGTTTCTTTACAACTTTCTCTTAAGCTCCTTGATTCTTCACATAATGAATAGCCGAGAAAATTTTCATCCACTTCTATTCTTAGAGACTTAAGTCTTGCTGCGATACATGTCATCTCGATCACGTGCTCGTGCATAGTACGCGAATCGTCAAACTTCATGGTGGTCAATGTACTCATCAATGTCCCAGCAAGGGACTTATCAGCAGTTTGGGAGCGCTCTTCCACATATTTCTTATCAATTTTGGGAAGAGCAACCGTAATGTGCTTACTATGCTCATTCGCATAAACATTTACATAAAATCTAGTCAGGAAAATTCGACTCATTGAAGACTAGAACAAACATATAAAGATACCGGAACAGAGACTTCAATTATCACATGCCTAACATTAATGCTTTGAGTCATAAAACTAAACTAAATACAGATTCATACATAAATAACCATTCTATGCATACTAATATTCTCTTTTGGGAGATCCACTAATACACAAACATAAACATAATGATGTTGGTCATATTATATAACATTCTTGATAATTAAAATATGCATCAACTAGAATCACCTACTACCTTTGGGTATATAAATAAAACTAGTGACGCATACAAAATTATCTACCATCATGCTCATTAATTATAAGAACAATTAATCAACCTTTGGACGATCCTGAAATGCCTTATAATAATGAATCTTCAATTAACCCATAAATCAATTATCCATAATTTAGCATCCATATTACGTGTAATTGAAATAAAAATCATTAATAATTTGAAACCAAAAACTTTAAAATTTTGGCCACTTTGGTGACTAACAAAATTGATCATGCTTGATTTCAAATAGATAAATTACATTTAATGGCTATAAACCATACATAGAATTCTCATTAATTTTAATTTAACAATAACAAAACATACACATTATTGTAGATTAAAATTACATTATTCATATATTAAAATATTGTCATTAATTGGTGACGCAATTCAATAATATCACCACACTTATCCATGAAAAATAAAACAATTAATTCAACAATAATTGATTCATGGAATTTGCAATTCAAACATTCAATTTCTTTAATTCAAGATTTTCTCATAATAATTCAAGAATTTTATTTTTTTCAATTAAAGCACAGCGAAAACAAACAATACAATTGCACATTAAATATTTGCTTGATTCATCATTAGACTTGATGCCCATGGACGACACGTAACCAACAAAAACTTTCATCATCAGGCCATTGAATTCAATTAAAGCATAAAAGAAAAAACATTATACAAACATAACAGTGCAATTCTTCAATTAACAATATATCCTTAAAACTTATAATTAGGGTTTATAACATTAGGAAAGAAAATATAAATTTCAAAATCCCTTAATCCATAATTAGGGCTTATCTTAATTTCAAAAATTCCTAAAAATATAATTAGGGTTTATAATATCATAAAATCCCTAAATCATAATTAGGATTTATTATAGCATAAAATTCCTAAATTCATAATTAGGATTAATACTTTCATAAAATCCCTAAATTCATAATTAGTGTATAATAATTTTAGGAGAACACAATTTGGGAAAAAACATCATAACTTGATAATCATAAATCTAATAACACTTGCTCTAATACCACATGTAAATTATTTTATAGTTTCTTCATCATAAAAAAACTACTATAGGATCTTAAGATTCATGATTCTCACATGTTCACGCAGATAATCACACATTCATGCTCATAAATCATAATAGAATACTAACCTTGATCCATGAGAGATCCGATAATAATATGTTCTTCAATCTTTGTTCTTCAACCTCATTTTCCCAATCTATATCTTTGCCTTCGTTACGCCTCTCACACTCTCTTTCTTGATGGCTTATTGTGAGAAAACCTTATGACTAGAGACAGAACCCTAATATCCTTTTATAAGTCAATGTCCATCAAGTGGGGCTGAGCTTTATTTTATTTTGTTACGACTTCCCATAATAACCAATAGGTTCTTATATTTCATTGAATCGAATCATAATATTTCAAATGAGTCACATAATAGAATTAATTCGTCAATTAATTCTAACATGATACCTATAGTCTTTGGTTCCCAACTAAAACCAATTATATGAGACAATCCACTTAGTAAATGAAAGGTTTGCTCAATTGAACACTTGAAATTGAGAATCAAACATTCTCATGGGAAAAAAATAAAAAATATTAAAAACGAGTCAAAATATTTAAATGTAAGACCTAGAAACTTATTGAATCATTGAAATTAATAATACACAATTTGAACATAACCACACAAAGGAAAAAATGTGTAATCAAGGTTATGATCAGAGAGAGAATACCTTAGAGATGTGAGTTAATTTTGTGAGTATAGAACAAGTCAAACAATTATAAGAGAGTGGCAAAAAAATGTTCCTCATTGTAAGTGTGTTCACTTTAGAAATTTAAATGCTAATAGAAATGAAGGCGATGATGGATATTGCAACGGGTATGAAGACTGGATGTGACGAAGATGTACATGCACATCCTTATCCCCATACCCTATTTACAAATTTAGGTGTTATCCATATCCATATTCGTATCCAATCAATATAGAGATTCTCTATCAAAACAAAAATATATTCGAACAATATCTACGAAAATAAATATATTTGTGATCCCTAATCATAATTTATATTTTAAAAAAGAGAAAGAAAATCAAATTCAAGTATATCTTAAATAAATGAGAATACAATTTAGTGTGAATATTTATTTTTATCAAACTTTTAGTGGGTGTCTTAAGACATTGGTTAATCATACCGAAATTTGATTATCTCATTTTTTTTGTTTTTCTACAGCTTGTATTTTAAATGTTTGAGTGAACAGATCAAAGTTGGAAGGCTTAACCTCCACTTTTAATACAAACTTCACTGAGTCCAATTATAATTAACGAGTTTCTAAATTCAATACCGTGACTATAAGAATCGAACAAATTGAAACTCGTGTGAACACAAATCCTGAAATCTGAGAGAGGGAAAAAGGTAACCTAAAGAAAATTTGGCATGCAAAGAAAGTGAGAGTGAAAAGAAAAGAAAATGCATATCGAACATAATGAATTGTCATCATCAAAAACTGATAAAGCAATTAATGGCATGAAAAAGCAGCTAAAGCATATAGTTGGTTGGTTTGATTGAATACAAGAGACTTCACTTCTATCTCACTCATAAAAAAGTGCCCACAAGTCAATAAATCATGACAATAATAATTCATCTTCAGCTTTCTTGCTTACATTCATATCGATGATAGACAATGGGATAAGCTTTACTTATACTTTCCATTTAACATTTAGAATATCTAACTATGATGATTTTGAAAGGACAAATATTCCTTTATCTTCTATTTTTATTCACTTTACATAGGTGAAAGTAATAAAGAGTGTAAGAGATCGTAAATAATTTAAAATTTTTTAATCAGTCAAAAATCATAAAGTTAGTATAAATTTTATTATTTTATTACATAAATATTTTACATTAGCTTGGCTGACATTATTTCTTAAAAAAAAAAAAAAAAACCTTTTAGTGGGTTTAGTCAAATCTTAGCACTAAAAGAACGTGAAAATTTAACTACTAAGTAGTAGTATTTTGTTCTAGGTTAAACACTAATAAGTAAAATATTTATTAGAAGAATTGACATTATAATTTTAAAAAAAAAATTTGATTTATATAAACAAATTATAATAGATGTTATATTTTAAAACATTTTTTGTAAATATAAAAATATTAGTGTAAATTAACATTAGTTATACTAAAATAAATATTAAAATGAATAAAAATAATAATGGTTAAGATGATACTAATTATATTAATTAATCCACTGTACATGACCGAATGAGCCTCGGCCATGTCAATATACAACCTATATTTTTGTCTGAATACATCTTAGCCATGTCAGTATACATCTTATATTTGTCCGAGTACATCTTGACCATCTGAACCAGCATGTATTTGACCCAAATGTATATGTCCATATTGTTGATATGGGAAAATCGTGATTAAGTTAAAGAAGAAAATGTTAAAACAAAATTAACGAGGTAATTAGGCCACGTGCTTCAGGCTCATCCAAGTAAGGGTCCACAAACAATAATATAAAAAAGCATAGTCTATGACCTACATTAATGATGCTCATTAATTACAGTATTCATTACCTTCTGATGCACTTGGGTGACTTGAGTGTCTTCTACGAGCACAACCCTTATTCAACTTTGATAGCAAACACCTAGTCAAGGGACCAATCATAAGAAGCATGGTCAAGCACATTCAATAAGAGCTAGAGTCATCCATGAAAGTTAAAGTCAAGCTCTTATTCTCTTGGGTCATCTTGGAGCACATCTAGTAGAGTATAAATAGTTTGGAACTTGTATTATGGGTCAAGTAGTATAGGATTTCCTTTTTGCACCTTGTATCATGGGCCAAGTAGTGTAGGGTGTTGGTAAACATGGGTAAACATAAGTCAACTCCCTAAGTTGACATATAGGTTGCACCTTTTGTGGTTGACTTTGGTCAGCACTCACCTATACCACCTTGGGAAGCAAGGCAAGGGCGTGATTGGCTCTCCTTTGTTGGAGAGTAATGGCCAAGTGTCCTCCTCCTAATGGAGATGATTCCTTGCTAGTAGTGGTCATGTGTCCTTTAACTAATGGAGACGATTTTCCCATAGTAGTGGCCACATATCCTCCTTCTAATTGAGAGAATTTTTAGCCTTGTTACCCGGTTAGCAAAGTTGAGGTTTTAGGGTTTTGCTTCTACTTTTGTGAGACACCTCTAGGGTTATTCGATTATAAATAGAGGTGATCACCTAATTTAAAAACTACTTTGAGAGCCAAAATATTGTGCCATACTTGTCTCCAAAGTCAAGGCTAAAGTATCTCATGTAGTCTTCTCTAGCTACTTTCCTCTAGAGTTTGCCTAACATATCTTGAGAGCACCCAAACACCATCATATCACCATCCAAACACCCAACCTTGGACTCATCCTTATGTTTGGAAAGGATGAATACCCATAGAGAGGATGAGTACCTTTATTTTGGAGCTAGGATTGCTTGTAGATATTGAAGTTAAAGTCTTTGCAAGATATATTTGGCTGTCTAAGAAAAATTGGTGCCCACCATGGGGCCGACTTATATTCTATGAAGAAAAAAGTTATGGTGTCTACAAGAAGCAAGATTGTTGGATCGAAAGAAGCAAGACCTGATGACAATAACACTGATCTTGATGACCATGTTGTCATGTATATCACCAAGTTTGTCTTTACTCGACTAACGATGTTTTCATGTGCAAGGCCTTTCCTACGACCTTGAAAGGACCCACTCTAGAGTAGTTCACACTTAGCTCTATACTCCGTCAACTACTTTGATACCTTGACTTCGTCTTTTATGACGTAGTTTGCCACTACCCGACACCACCATCTCACTTCCCTAACACTTCTTAATGTTAGGCAGGAGAAAGGGGAATCTCTACGCACCTTTATCAATAGGTTCGACAAGGTTTCTATAAAGATCAAGAACCAAAATCCTAAGGTTGTTTTACACTATATGATCACGATACTAAGGCCAAGACCCTTCACGAATGATGTAAGACCCTGAAAAATTATTTCATTTGAGAAATTAAATAAAATGGATGAGGATATGTATTTAATTATTATTTTGATAAAAATCACAAGGAGATGATATAGATCAATGGGTTCGAGTTAGTAAAAGGAGTTAGGAGTTTGACTCTCTTTCTAATACACTTATTAGAATTATTTTAATAATGATAGAATAATGTTAAAGAGTAGACTTATATTTATATTATTAAGCTAGACTTATGATTAATTGATGTTGTAGTTTAGTTGGTCAAAGTGCTTGTTTTAGAGATAAAGATCACTAGTTCAATTCCCCCCTACACCATTATTTTATTTTTTTTGTAATTAAAAACGTGAATTGGGAGGATGAATCATAGTCGGCTTTATGTTGGCAAAGGAGATTAAAAGTATAATAATATGTGTTTCATATGAAAGGAGATTATTAAGTAAAGGACGCACTACTACTTTAGTACTACCACCTGGTCCAGAACATGATCGACAACTTTGCCGAGGTGAAGCTTGAGCATATCTATAGAGGAGATAATATAGGGGCCATAGTGAAGCAACCTAGATGATACGATTTACTCGATATCTCAAGATTGGAAACATCTTAGAGGGTGAAGACATAGGATATATATAAAAAAATTTGCCTAATACATGCTAGTAGGTGATGAGCTATTTAGAAGAGGCTATAGTCGACCTTTACTGAATTGTATTAACTTACACCAAGTGGACTACATAATACGCAACTTGCACGAAGGTATTTGCGAGTATCATTCTGAATCAAGCACCATTATAGCACGAGTACTGAGAGTCTATTACTTTTGGCCGACTATAGAAGCAAACTGCACCAAGTACATTAAAAAATGTGTTCCTTGTCAAAAACACGACAACATGATCCACAAAAAGTAAGAGGAACTACACCATGTCTTCTTCTTGTGGCCCTTTGCCAAGTAGGGGATGAACTTCCTTAGCCCTTTTTCCCTAGGCAAAGGCCAAGTTAAATTCTTGTTAGTCGCATTAACTATTTCACCAAATGCAACGAGGTGAAGCCCCTAACGACAATAAATCTACAGTAGATGCATAAGTTTCTTTGGAAGAATATAGTACCCCAGTATGGGGTGCCGCATATCATAATCACCAAGAATATAGAAGGCAGTTCATATATAAAATCTTTATCGAGTTCTATGTCAACCTCAACATCAAACACATTACAAGCTTAGTGGAGCATTCCAAAATCTAATGGGCAAGTTGAGGCTACCAACAAGGTCATACTATTGTAGCTGAAGAAGAGACTTAACTAGACAAAAGACAGGTGGCTAAAGGACTTGTTGGAATTTTTGTGGGCTTATAGGTACACTCCTCAGTCTTCCACCAAGGAAACACCTTTCAGCTTGACATACGACACTAACATCATTATTTATGTAAAATCGAACAATCATCTCCTAGCATATCATAATTCGATGAGGAGCACAACGAAAATTGTCTCAATATTGGCTTGGACTTGTTGGTCGAAAAGTAATAGAAAACCCATCTCTATGAGACGACTACCAAGCAGAGAGCGACCATGAAGTACAACTCCAAATTGTAGCCAAAAGCCTTCAGAAGGGCAAGTTAATGTGGTGTATGGCTAGCAATGCCCCATATCCGTGCGGATATCCGTTATGCAAGTCCTCCAATATTTTTTTTAATATCCAAGGATATCCACGGGTATCTACGGATATTTTTAAAATTTATTTTATAATATATAACAAGATATTTTAATCATAAATTAAAGTAAATACAATGCATAACATTCACAAATTTCAAACAAAGTCAAAATAATACATTTAAATGGTGTTTACAAAGAAAGAGAGATTGTATTTTAAAACAAATTAATAAAAAATATTCCATTCAAAATCAATGTGTTAATATTTTAATAATGTTTTTATTTTGTTTATTGAAATCAAAGTATAGTGGGTACGGGTATCCACGGGTATAGATACTATGATACCCGTACCAGTCTCGTTAACATGCGGCTATAAAAAACACCCATACCTATTACCCGCAGGTATCCATTTATAATATCAATTTTCTACTTGTTACAGGTTTTATCTGCGGGTACCCGCAGGTACTAATTTTTTTGACATCTTTATCTTCAAGCATTGCGGCTTATCTATAAATCTTTAGGACTACATCCAACATCACATTGTTTTTTATATTTTTATAGTACTCACCCTCAACATTCAGTTACCTAACTCTCTTTGGTCAGTCAGACGAAGACATGTCTACTGGGTTCTTGTTCTTAGTCCTTCAAAAAATTTAAGAATAGGTTTTTTAGGGTAGTGGCAACTAACAAGGGGCATTCTTATTTTTATGATAAGATTGACAGCCCCAAGTTCCCTCTCTATTGGATAGATAACCTAAGTAGGTATCAAGATTAGTCGAAGGATAACATGACTGATAAGGATAAGAGAATATTAAATATCCCGGAGCAACTTCCATGTCATCTGCCAACTAGGGAACTTGTTAAGATATACCTATCTCTCCTACCCCTTGAGTGACATGAATGGTGAGTATGTTACATGAAGTTGATTATGAATCAACTTCTAGCTAATCTGAATATGTTTTGATTCTTGTAGGTGTGATGGCACATCATACTAAGAAGACATTTACAAAAGACGTATTTGAAGCTTAAGGAATAAATTATTGACAATTGTGAAGCAAGGGGAGAGGATATGGGCTCCAACCATGAAAGGGTCGATAATAGACAAGAAGAAGGGAAATGACGAGGTTGGGGTTGTTGAATGCTTTATTGGCCCTGGAGAAAAGCGTTAAAGAAAGCACCGAGGCAAGTCCCTGAAATATCAAAGACTCATGCTAGTTAAGCATAATAATGGTTTCTTGAAAGCTCTAAGGTTGGTTGAGTTCCTCTTTCAATTATTGGCGAATGATGAGAGGTTTTACATGAACAAGGATGTCTTCATAGGTGCTTTGATGGAGTGGGATGAAATTACTGAAGCAAGAGCTAACGATACCCCCAAGGATATTGAAAACGATACTAATGAGGATAACCTAGTGCCTTCTCCTACCACTATTGAGGTTCAAGAACCTTCTCCCCATGTCGAGCACCAAGCTACTGACCATGAAGTTGTCGTCCATGAGGAAGAAGATACAAAGATAATAGGATATAAGTGTTTTCATTGTCATTTTTTTTGTGAGCAGAATATATTAAGGCCAAGGCTTGTACCAGTTTGTCCATCATGGACCAACTTTAATGAAAATCACTTTCTTCTGGTAATTGCTTCTTTTTACTTATCTTACGTAACTTGCAATTTCCTCTCAATTGTGAATATGTAGGACGATGTGCATTAAGTTGAGTATGGTATATCTTGTTCTTACAAAATTATCACTTCGAATGAGATAGATAATTAGTATAGAATGACAAGGTAAGCAACTGGTAACTTTGTAGTGAGTTCAACTAAGAGCGGCTAGATAGCTCTAAAGGAACTTTATTGATAGGTTTAACCAGAACCAACTAGGCAGCTGACAAGGAACTGCTTGACTGATTCAACCAGGGCCAACCAAATAGCCGACATCAAACTGCTTAACACAATCAACCAAGACCAACTAGGTAACAAGCAGGAAACTGCTTGATAAGTTCAACCATGACCGACTAGGCAGCCAACAAGGAAATGCTTGATAAGTTAAACTATGACAAAATAGGTAGCCAGCATAGAACCACTTGATAAGTTCAACCAAGATCAGCTAGGTAGCCGATAGAGAACTGCTTGCCAAGTTCAACCAGGGCCGAATAGGCCGCCGATAGTTGATAAGGTCAACCAGGATCGGCTAGGCAGCCGATATGGAAATCGTTAAGTTGCTACAAAATTTTATAGATTAAGGAAATATAAAATATCTTATGCACATAGGAGAAACCCCTCGTTTGATTGATCAAGTGCCACGTTAAAACCTTCTTGGCCAAAAATCGTCCATAGAGAAAAAAGACCAAGTAAGGAAAGAATACATTATAGATTACAAGCGTTCAGCAGTTTATAAGCATTTAGCCGAAATAAAATTTTAAATGGGTCACATTCCAAATTGACTATGGCTTGCCCTGACAAATACTTTAGCCGGTAAGTTTAACATTGGTGCAGACTATGTCATATTTTTCTTTTCTCTTTTTGGCTTAGTTTTCACGTGAATGAAGGGTATATAATCCTTAGTCTTCCTTTTATTTTCATGCGTAAAAGAAATTGGGACAGCGGGTTAAATGGCATGTATTTTCACGTGAATGAAGGGTATATAATCCTTAGACTTTGTTTTTTTTAATTATTATTATTTCAAATTAACATTTGGATTACTTATTTACATTTAAATTTTAAATTTTATTATTATTATTAAGTGTCTTTTCGTGATACAATCATTTTACTTTTAATTAAATGAACCATAACATCTTCTCGTGACATCCTAAATTTGGAGTGTTACAGTAAGCTCCCTTGCCAACATCTTCAAATACTCAAAAAGGTCTTTTCCAATTGGCATTGAACTTGTCATCACTTTTCTTGACTCAGACTTGAATTCCCAACACATTGAGCTACTAACACGTGTATCTGTTACCTATTAATAGATTTGAAGTTATATATATAAACTTTACTGATGTGATAAACATACTTATCTTTAACATTTAATTAATAGTTTAATTTTCTATTATAATGATGTAAGTATATTTTTAACGATAAATATTAGGAAAGCTCGATATCTTGTCCTACAAAATAATTATATATATATATATATATATATATATATATATATATATATATATATATATAATAATTTATTTATTTTTTTATATTTAACAATATAAAAAATAGATATAAATCTATAATATTTTATAAATTCA
>Ga0099822_1005805_pt1 | contig 16125 bp, 13 predicted proteins | sample CowpeawhiteBW_FD_76839 | JGI IMG/M metagenome (GOLD analysis project Ga0099822, IMG submission 76839) | Root nodule microbial communities of legume samples collected from California USA - Cow pea white BW | ecosystem: Host-associated > Plants > Roots > Nodule | place: USA: California | collected...
ATCAAATTAATTAAACATTCAAACTATTCAAATATAATTAAGCAACATTCTAGCATTTAAAAATATGAAATTGTGAACAAATATAATAGGAGTAGTAAATAATTATTAAAAAATTAAAAAAAATTTAAAGAAAATTTAAAAAAATTAAAAAAAAATTGTAAAAAAAATTTGGTGGATTAAGTGGGCCAACACACCTTCAACCCGGCTCAAACCCGTTTAACACGTGGGTTAAGTGAGCCGGGTTGAGTTCAACCCACTTTTGAAAAAGTTGAATTTTTCTCAACCCAATCCAGCTCGAGCCCGTGGTGACCCGGGTTGACTCACGGGTTGAAACCCATTTTGACATATCTAATTCTAAAAGTATAATGACACTTTTTATATTTTTAATTTTTATTATGTACTTCAATTTTAGTTACTTTTTTTTTTATTAATATACTATTTTTTTCTTATTTAATTGATTTCCAATAATACAAATCCTTTTTATTTAATTTATTTTAGACGATAGTCCATTTAATTTTCATGATTCTACTATTTAATTTATAATGAAAATGTCTCAAAATACTAATCTAAGACTTAATTGTTTTAAAAAATGCTTGACATATATAATTTAAAAGTTCTGTTAAGGCTTTTACTTTTTGCACCCCACAATTTCTTTACATACCCTACTCAAATTTTTAAAATGATAATTTTTACCTTATATAAAAGTGATTTCCAGATTATATAGAATTTTTTGAAATAAGTTTTTATAGTGTCTCCCATAATGTTTTAGAAAAAACTTTAAAAAAAATCATTTTCTTTCTTCTTCCTGTTGCTGCAGCAGAACGGTGATGACAGCAACAATGGCAGTGACATGATGCAGTAGTGAAAGGTGTTTAAGTATTTTTCTTATATCGTGCGGTGTAATTAGTAATTATGAAAGTGCATGAAGTAATAGCTTTTTATGTTACATCTTTAAAACATGTTAAAAAAATTAAAAGGTTATTTGTGTAGAACAACAAGTATGGAACCTATGGTCCATACTCGTTTTCTTTTTTAATTATTTTCGTCCTAGATTTTAACTTCTCATTCCTTATAATTTTCTCTATTTACTGTAAAAGACTTTTCAAATGTAAAAAGTATACAATATACAATTTAATTACAACTTCACTAGTAAAATTTAGGATAATTCTAGTCTTAGTTTTCTATATTTAAAAACACGTTATTTTAATTTCTTAAAATTTAAAAATATATAATTTTAAACTGTAAACCCAAAGCTTTCTCAAATTAGTTTTAAATACTAGAATCATTTTATTAAATGTCAAGAATAAGCATAATTTTTCAATTCGAAAACTTAACAGGAATTTCAAAATTTCCGAAACCAAAAACATTATGTTAAAATATATTATAAAAATTTCTTGCAAATTAAATGATAAAATGGCTTTCCAAGTGTAAAGGACATTCTTTTAAAACATCCAATAATATTTTGATTCATTTTTAACTCATCACTTCAATTATCTTTTAATTATCTATTTTTATTTATTTATGTAATGTGATGAATTAAGAATGATTAAAATGATGGATTAAAAGTGAATAAAAAGAAACCCACTCCAAACTATACTAAAAGAAATTTCAGGTGTCAAAAAATACATTGTGGAATGCAAAAAGATCCCATTTCTGCTTACAGCTAAAAAATGTATAAACCTAAATTCCAATTTAACCTAAACCTTCTAAAGTAAGAATTAATGCATCTTACAAAATCTCGATCCAAATTAGGTGAATCAAAATGAAAAATTTACACTCTGAAAAGGGAATTGATAGAGTTCATGAAGAAAATGTTTTCCTTTTCAAGATTAACTTTTAAGGAATTCTAGGCTGGTGAACTTCCAATCTCTTGGATTTTAGGGTTTTCATTAGACTCCATGGCAGCCTATCATCAGTACGAATTACAGCCACCATGCTATCATCAAAGAATGGTGGCCCTCGAATTTTATGGTCAACCGCCATGGCTGTCATAATTGCTTTCAGAAACCCTGGCTATTAACCTTTCAGTATTTTTTTTTGGTTTAACCTCACCTGTTCAAAAGTCTGAGTTAACATTATAGCCTAATCAGGGACCTGTCTAATTGAAAAATGATTGTAGATGAGCATAAACTATCCCTAAATAAGTTAATGTTGACAACAATGCTGAAAAACAATGAGTATTTGAACTATGAAGATCAAAACCAAGCTGAACTAGGAAAAGAAGCTATTATTGATTAGATAATCAGAGACCTAAATTCTGCATTTAATTCCTAACATACACAGAAGTACAAGAGGGTTGTGGCGGCATTCTACAATCTCACCGCTCATTCATTACCCCTTCTCATAAAAGCTGCTAATATTATATGGACTCGAGAGAGAGGAGACAAGCAGAATATACACAACATGGAGCTTTAAGAATCAGGTTGCTCTGATTTCACTGGTGCACCTGATGATGATGCACAACTTCCATTCTGCAGATAGAGGCTGTTTGCAACCATTGAATCACTAACCAAGCCCACATCAACATCATCAAAATTCAGGGGTCCTCTCACCTTCCTGTTGCTAATACATGGAATACATAGAATCAAACACTAATAACTTAACATTCAAGGGTCAATTTTTTTAAAAATTGTTTCTATTTATCTGAAATCTTCAAAGTTCCAAAAATAACATTAACTACCCTTTTGCCAATAATACTTTTGCTTTCAGAAAACATTTTGAGGGTAACACAAGAAATGTCATAATATTTTATTAGGATCAATTGTATATCTTTATTTCTACATAAAAACCTTAATAGACAGATGAAAAAGAACAAAATGAGTAAATAATAAGTTTCAAAAGGTGAAGGTATGGAGAAAGGCATACCCATTCAAACGGTTATTGATGGCAGTCAGGTCTTTTGAAGGGCTCTGATAAGCAATAGTGCTCTCCCCAACACAAGCATAATAGCTTTTGGAGCTATGTGATATTAGAGCATCCATCTGTACAGGTAACAAATGAATATATAAGTGTTCCAAGACTTTGCTCTCTAATGAATTGTTTCGTAGAAACGAATTTATTATGTATACTATAGATCATATCAAATAGGAAATTAAAAAAATAGTCATCTGTGAAAATAGAGCAGATTGAACACTACAGTGCTCACTTTCACAGCATGTTAGATGGTTTTTATGCACTAGTAATAATGAGAACTGGGAAAACATCCAAAAAAACTAAATTAGTACCTTGGACGATCGTAACGGAGAGACATATACATTGTGTGTAGCAGATACTTTTTTTGGAGACATATCGGGAAGGGTAGGGAAAGATGATATTTTAGGAGATCCTGGACATTGAGCTAAATGGCCTGTAAAGTGAAGAACACACATATCAATAAATAGATCATAAGATTGGCATAATAAAGGAAGCCAGGTAAGCCATTGAAAATAAATTCACAAATAAGCAAGTACCATCATTTTTATTAATAACTTCAGGTATTCGGTCATTTTTTGTCGTTGCTCCAGAAGGGTCGAGTTCAACCAACAGAGGCTTCACTGAGGGAATAAATATTTCATTGTAAAAGGTGATAATGTCAACATGATCCTGTCCTGTTCTCTGTTTTCATTAAGCTCAGTTATGAGGTCATAATTATCATAAAAGTTTACATAAGCATTGAATTTTAACCATTGGTTACATACCCCATTTCGGCGTGCTAATGACCAATCAACAAATACACTGCGGAAAACTTGTGGTTTGCAATGTGGTTGCTTTCTGTAGTTGTATACTATCTCTCTAAAAGTTAGGTTTAATTGTGAAATCTGCAAAAAAGAATAGATGAGAAAAAGGTAATAATAGAAAAACACATTACACTCCAAAGTGTCTAAATGTAAAGAGAAACCTTTGCAACTCCATAGAAACAACACAAGATGATTTGGTCAATATGATGGTTGAAAAAGAGAGATGTCCGTTGATTTAGGATCCGCTGGAAAAGACAGTATACATTCTCCCTTATCTGCTGAGACAATTGTAGTCTTTCAACCATGCCACTAATTCTGACCGCTCCCAACTTAATGATCTAGCAAACAAGGGAAATGTAAATAGGCTGAAATTCTTAAAAATGATTTAGTGGAGAAACAAAAAAATAAATATTAAATAAATAGCTGAATCATAACAACTTCTCCATTAGCACGAAATAATTCAAATCAAAGTGGTGTAACAGTTAATTTCCAAAAGGCAAAGCAAATTCTCAATATCTAACACAAACATCTAGACCAAATTATCCCTAGAAACACAATAGTCAAAACTTGAAGCTTTGAAGAAACAGATAGATGTGTGGGTTACATTGAATAAAGAGCTCATCTCAAATACATATACAGAGTCGCACACTAAGGTGGTTTCCTTAGAATTCACTAAACTAAAAGGTAAAGATAGTTATCAAATGAAACCTAGTTAACATGGCAAATCAGTGTTATGGTGAATACCTTGCCGAAAAAGATGTTAATCCCAGTTTCTGCACATGTTTCCCCTCCACCTGCTGGATTTGGCTTTGTTGGGCTGCATTGAATAAAAATTCAACACAAAGCAGCACAAGAAAACAGTAAACTGGCTAAAAAAATTACAGGAATACCAGACAATCTGTCTTACCTGGAAAACGCGGACTGCAAAGGAGGTGGGGGTAGTTTTGACTTCAGGTTGCTGAAAGGAAGAAGCCGATCCTTCACAGGAGAAGTGAACGAATTTCTTTCCATCAGCACATTTCGCTTTGGTGATCTGATATCCCCATTCTGAGCTGAAATTGATTGACAGATGTTACTCAAGTTGAAAAGCATTTATTTCACCACGGCCATTTTTTAGTTAAAGTTATGCAGTAAGCACAAAGAATTATATGAAAATTCAGAAAACGTGACCCAAAGACTTTAAGTTCGAACTACAAGGACAGAACCATTACTTGGTGAACTTTCAAGCTTGGGTAAGGTAGGCACTGGTGGCAGCCCTCCACAAGAGAAGTTAATTTGCATTGCAATTTCATCCAATGATGGCATTGGTTCAGCTAACAGCCCCAGGCGGTTAATCTCTGCAGAAAGGGCAGGTCTGGCAACTGCCAAAGAATTATACATTGAAGAACCCTTTTCCCATACCATGCTCTCCAAAAGTCGCTCTTCCAATGAATTCAGATGTCGCCTCAATTCTCTTGGCAGAGATTCTTCATGTCTAATGAAACTTTCAATCACCTTGCTAAGATCAAAGGCTGTAATTCCAGTCCTCTCAAGTACTGCAGGGAACAACATTGTTACAGTCTTATGAGTTGCCAGGACTAATTCTGCAGAACATGCAAGCATACAACGATGAAACCTCTCATTGGTAAGAAGAGAGGTCAAATTAGTTGCATGAAAAACTTGAGCTTCAGCTCTGCACATAGCCTCCAAGACCCTGTAGTATAACTTCAGTGCTTCCAATCTTCTCTGTTCTGCCCATATATTGTCCATGAGGTTTGCACTTTGCAGGCTTCCAGTTACACATAGTTCTCCAAGTGGACTACTAGGAAATGTAGCCTGCAATATAATTTGTGCTCTGCGCACTACATCGCTTGTAACATCCCTATCACATGATGTCAGAAATCGTTCCAGCTCTTGCGAGGGCTTTGGTGGAAGTGGAGAAATGACAGTTCGAAGCCACTTTGCTGTAGTCATTGCTGTGCTTACAGGGGTGGCTGCCATCTTTGAGTTTGCACTACCAGGGATGCCATTAGCATGTGATGAGGGAGAGCGGTGAGGTGAGAGTGGACTTGTAATGGTCTTAGCAGGTGATGCCAGTGAATCAAATTTCCTCTATAGAATACAACAACAGAAGATTTTAGGTGTTATCTTAAACATGATAGAAACAAATTTTCCATTGAACATACCTTTACACCACCTGCTGAAACAGAACCTCCAGACAAGCTTCCAGAAGCTAATAGGCTGTCATCTTCATTAATGAATAACCTCTCATCCAGTTCACTCTTGTTGCGAATCATGTAATCATAATCTTTTTCTAATAAATTTAAACTAGAAGGTAGAGATGATTCTTCCATCAAGTCTTTAAAATAGGTCAAACCATCTATAAAAAAAGAATAATAAATATCAGTCAGACATCAGTTATTAATGAAAATTAAAGAATAATGACAAAAAGGAAAATGAACCTTTATCAATATTTTCTAAGTTTTCAGTTTCGCATTCAGATGCCAAGCAGGGCTTCTTCTTCAATATATCTGCTATTACATTATTGGCTTTCTCCATTGTTTTCCTCAACTCATCTTCAGTAGTGTTGTATATGTTGCAAAGTGAAGCAAGGAGGTCCACAGCTTTGTTATTTTTCTTAACTGAAAAAAGATTTGAGGATATTACAGCTAATGTCCTTTAGGCTGTTGCAATTATTGTTTATTTAGATGTTATAATTGTACATAAACAAATCAGATTTTATGTCATCATAACTATTTAATTTAATAGTAACAATCACTTCAAGAACTGCTGTACATATCTTTAACATAAAAAATTTCTTTATTATAAAGGTCCTACGGCTATTTAATGAGAATGGACCCAGAAGCACAGCTAAGTTCTTCCGAAGCAATATTGCTAATTGTTTCTTATACGGTTCTTGTGATTTCTGACATGATACAAGAGCCTTACCAGAAAAATCATAATATGACATGATAAGTTAAATTCAAAACACCTCATTTTCCTATCAATTAGAAAAAGAAATCCACTTTTAAGGCCATCGCCAAAAAAACTGAGTAAATGGAAGTTTGAGAACAGGAAAGATCATACATGCAGTATTTACAGCACACATCTAAAAGTGAGGCCCCCCAAGAAAGTTAACAAGAACAATTTAAACCAAATGCATGAAAGCCAGGAAAACAAAGAGGATTACCAAAGCGTGATGAGTCATGAATGTTGAAATTCCGAAACCGAGTAGGAACATGAATAATTAAGATGGCCTGCAACAGATACAACCAGAAAATAAGAAACTATTTGCTTGATTTCCCACACAAAAGCAGCAATTCAATTATTAAAACTCATAAGAAATTCAAGTGTTCAAATTTTCAATAATTATCTTCACCGTGAGCAAAAAGATTAAAAAACTTTACAGGAATGTTAAAAGAAAGGAGGGCCATGAGAATCTAACTCACCAAGATTGAAATTAGACCATTGGTGCAAGTCACCAAGTCTCTGAAGCGGCTGAAAGCATGTAGACGAAGAGCTAAGAAAAGCAACCAACCAAATCTATGGTATTCAGATGCATGAACAGTAACAGATGAGTTCTTTTCAGCATTTGAGTCAGTTGTCACAAAGAACTCTCCAAATACACGTTTATAGTACCTGCAGCATCAAACATAAGTTGTCATGTCATCTCAGCTCGTGTAGGCATGTTGCACTGCACACATGATAATCAAAGCAATGGACCACATACACCTAAAGTAGGAATCATCAGTATATAACATTCCGAGTGATGACTAAATGGTACAAACAAAAAGCATCGTATTTCTAGGATAGTTTAACAACAACAGTAGTATGAAATATTAGAACATAGCATAGTTGTAGTTCCAGATAAAAGCATCTTGTCTTTGATAGATTAACTACAAATTATTAGTTGCCCTGCCTTCCATATTTCGTTAAGTACTATTACCCCTTCACAATGAATATGCCCCTTTAAGTAGACTGGCTACCCATATTATTACACATTGGCATTTAGTTTTTTTTCTGTCACAAAATAGACTTCTTTGATGATCAATATAGTCAACATAGTATCATATTAACAAAATACAATAACAGCAAATAATACAAAACATAAGGCAATGTAAACTTCACTAGCAACAATGAGCAACTGCTACCTTGTAAAAGAACACTAGATACACAGATATGGATGACTAAATAACCATCCATGGAAAAACATGATTCCTAGAATTGGCACATGTCAGGTTAGGTTTGCTTAATTATTATACAAAAGAAAATAATACAAGGGTATCGAGTTTCACTAATACCATAAATTAATGAATAACAATGAGCAACTTAGATATCAATCAAAGAAATGTATGCAAAAGGAGGGTACTCACTTGCTAAGAATCTTTAAGTGAATAGCATTGGCATGTATCTCCTTCGCCTAGTATTGACATACAACATAAACAATGGTTTAATAGAAAACTATTCCAGGGATTGATTAAAAAAGAAAAGCCCACAAAGCCATAAACTTCGCAACCATGAGTCTCTACTTAGTTAATACCTCCAGCCTGTTTTCCCAATCTGTTCCATATATATTACTTAATGTTGGACCAGCCTTAACAACAAACTGTGGAAGTTCTTTGAAAAAATCTGCAATGCTGTTTAATAGAAAATGAATATGACAGTAAGTACTAAAAAAATACAAAGTACAAACTAACATGCTAGTCAAAAGGCCAGTAAAATACTTGAGCTTAGCTGCTCTCAATATACGACACAAGCTAAGCCCGGAGTTCACATTCTCTTCCTTTCCAGCCTCCTCATTTTTGTGGATCAATTTCTTGACAGAGTACGAAATAAAAGCAAACCAATACCGCTCAGCTTCTTCAGACTGGAAAAGAATTATACAACCTCATGAATTCAAACAAAATTTCACACAACAATATTTCAAAGAAAGATATCCATGATATTCATATCTACCGTTCCATTCCCCATTGACGAAATATTTGTCAGAAGTATATGTTTGGTTTCTCCAAGCAAATTGATTGCCTCTTTACAGCTTTTCTCTTCCAATGCTAATTCATTCTGTCATAGAAACGCATCAGTGTAGAATTTAACGGGTAAGGGATCCAAATTTAAATGTTACCTAAATACATAAGAAACCATATATGGACATTTCTTCTATTCTAACACTCACTTATTAACCCAATCTCAACTTCATATGGATTCAAGTGTTTAAAGCATAACCAACACAAACGTTGGCAAACTATCCAAATTTGTGGAGCATATCAGCCAACTCAAAAAATGCAACAGTATTGATTTAGACTGAAAAATAAAAGTGCAACATCTAGAAAAGAAGACAGAAAGACAAAACAAAAAGTGGGTTGTAAGCAGAGTAGGCTGGTATTTCACAAAAACACAAACAATAACAAAAATTCAAATATATTAAATTTCAAAAGAATTAACAAATTACATACTCCAGAGGATGGAGCAGATATAAATAGAAAAACAAAAGAACAATATAAAACAAAAAGCTTCTCATGCAGAACAAAGAAAGTGCAACAGGGTGGGCCAGGCTAAAAATGTATGGCAGAAAAAAGGTTGCAGGTTAGACAAAATGTAGTTTCAGCTGGACCATGTAGTCCAACAGGATTTGTCAAGAAAATAGAGGTGCTGAAATGTGAAAGGTGATACCTTGAAGACCACTAAATTCTCCAACAATTCATCAGGATTTGCCCAGAAAATGGAGGGACTGAGATGCGCACAGGCTATACCCAGATGACTATTATATTTTCCACAACTCAGTTGCTACTAGTAGTGAATTCAGCTTTTATTCTGACTATAATCTACAAATTACTCATAACTGCCTGCAACTGCAATACTCCACTACAGTACTGCAGAGAGGCAGAGACACTTATGTCTCTATGTTGACTACTTACACACTCACAGGAACTAGCACAAACAAACACACACTTGCAGAAATCAATCATGAATAGACATTCAACCTCACAAGCACGGGGAGTCACTTCATAAGTACTTAGTGAGATATATTCATTTCAATTATGTCCTAAACAAAAAATAAAAACAGCATTCATTTCACTGTCCCTTATCATATACAGGAATGCACAAACATTAACAACTAACTTTTTGCTGATCAATTAAATATTTCTGGCAGCGCCTTCTTTTTCTTAACTCCAACAAAAAAAAAAGAAACTTAACTTAGAAAGGTACTAAACAAAGAAAAATGAAATAAAACACAAAATTTTTATATCCATTGTCTCAAAAACTTAAAGATCTTGACTTTCTGCATGCTGACAGCTCCCTCTGAAACCCCAGACAGGACTATAGTGACAACAGAAAAACAAAACTAATTTCGCAAAAACAAATCCTAAAATTAAATTATATAGCACGAAAGAAAGGATAAACCAGAACCTTGAGGAACTCGTTGAAGCGAGACACAACTTGGTCTGTGGCATTTTCTCGCGTGCCATCTTCCATCGTGTTGGATTCAGCTGGAGGACTCATGCGAAAACCCTAATTGGCCCAGATCACACGAAGGGGGACTGGATTCCAAGCGTTGGTATCAAAGAATTTGGAAGAAACTGAAGACAGTAGGAAATGAGAAACCCTAAGAGAGAATTACAATATAGAAATGAAGAGAGAGAATTGTGTATTTTTTTGTTAGGAGAGGCAACTTTGTGTTGTTGTGTTGCTTTGTCTGTTTGGTTCTGTTGTTGTGTGGATTTTTTGTTTTTATTTTTGTTTTTCTTTAAGAATAATAAATGGATATCGAAATGTTTTTCAATTAAAAAATAGAAAAAGTTGTCGCATTTTGGCGCCACTTGTTATGTCCTACAGGTTTTTCCCGCCAAAATGCTGTCTCAAGAGGGTAAGGGTCAGTTTAGTAATTTCGTGAATGTATCATAAATGAGGTATTTATTTATTTAATAATGATTTTTCATTCTCATCCTCTCTCTCTGCATCTTTCATTATCCTATACTTTTAAAGGAACAATAATTTCTCTGTTTTAATGATCTTTAATTTTTTTTTCTCCTTTTAAATGGTCCATTGTTTCACTAATTCTGAAAACTAAAAACCATCCACAATTATAACTGTTATTATAAAAAAAAAAATTCTATATTTATTTGCAATAAAAAACATAAAAATAGCAAAAATAGATAGACACAAGAGTGTCTTTCTTTTAATAATACTTATAAGTAAAATGTCAAATATAAGATTAATTAAAAAAATAAAATAGTTCAATAACATTTTACAAAATTAATATAGTACAATATGACCATTGCTTAAATAATAAAATGTTATTGTATAATATATAATATATTATATTTTGATAAATATTAATTTTATAAATACATTCATGTATGATATGCACATAGAGAGTTTTCTTCTATTCCTAATTCTAGAGAATAAAAACTAGACCATCAACTGCTGTTATAAGATCAATATTCTTTATGACATATATTTTGTAATTTAAATTTAATATTAAAAAGGACTAGTAAGAAATATAATTTTGTAACTGTCGTTTATATTTATAATAATAACAAATTATTTAAATTATATTAAAATATTGGAAAAAATATATATTTTTATAGACATTTCAAATATTTTGAAGGTCTAATAAGAAAAACATATAAAGGAAAAAATAGATAAATAAAACCTAACATTTAATGTATTTCCAAATAATGAATTTGTGAATATATTGAATGTATAATTAAAAGTAAATTTAAGATAATTTGTTTAAGCATCTAAAATAAGACAAGATTAAACATGTTGCTCATATATATTAGTCTTAGAATAAGTAAAGGTTTACTTGTCCAAATTGAATTGTAATGTGTATGTATGTAGAAACAAAATAAATAAATAAATATATATATATATATATATATATATATATATATATATATATATATATAAAGTTTGTATTCCTAAAACATATTGTATACAAAAAAGTCATTAAAGTTCACAACTTTCATATTTTAGTAGCAATATCATCTCCATCTTCTAACTTTATCAATTTTCAATATAAAGCATATCATGTTTATTACTATATAGTTTGAATCATGGTAGAATATTGATGAAAGTTTTTTTTTTAGGTAAATATAGATTAAAAAGACAAGATTTATGTAATATCACAGTGTTTAAATTTTTGTATGAATTTGATAAGTTTTTTAATTTTGTTAAGTTGTTTTTGCAATGTCCTATTATTTGAAACTTAAATTTAATAGACGCCGAAGAAAAAAAAACAGTAGAATCCATTCTGATACTTAATTATCTTTTTATTTCCTAAATTAATTGGATTTACTTGTCAATGCTAAAATGTAATGGATTCAATTATAGAGTTTTAAGTATAATTAAATACAAATTATTGCTGTATTAAATTCTCATAAAGTTCAAATAACTATTTCAAATACCAATTTCAATGATAAAAATTTCATGTACATTAATGACAGATAATTTAATTCAATGTTTTACAACTTCAACTATTAAATTTTTTTTACCTACTAAATGCAATGGATAATATTTTTTCTGAAAATTTTGTGAGAAATGTTAGTAATTTTTTCTATAAAAACAGTCCATGCATAATTTTACTGAAAAATAAAAACCTATAAGATCTCTTGTAACATTTAAATCTGCATGTAAAACTTTAAAATTTGCAAGTAATATTTCTGCAGTTTAAGATTTGTAAAGAATTCCACATGTAACCTTTCTGCAAAATTTTAAAAATAATATATAATTTTTAATATTAATAATATTTTTTACTTAATTACAACGGATAATAATATCTATTATAAATATATTATATAAAATATTTATTATATTATTTATATCTAATTGATCTTCATAAAATTAATTTATAAGATAAAGTTTAGACTCCAATTAATAATATAAGTTGATGTGGTCGGTAGTTAAAGTGGTATCTCAAACATTCTTGTTTTCAATTCACTCATTTGTTTCCTCTTTAATATCTTATAACTCCTCTTCCTTGTAAAGAGTGAGTTTATTCATGCATAGGTGGAATTGAATAGAGAATTAACAAGTTGATCCCATTGGAGATAAAAGAATTTTTTTAATAAAAACTAAAATAAAATTATCAAAATTTATGACGTACTTAAAACTTAATTAAATTAAATTTTAAATAATATATAATTTTAAATAACAATATATAAATTTATTTCAAAACTAAACTCAACTAAAAATTTAACATTAGAATATAATTGCATACTAACTATATTAGTAAAAATAAGTTTAATTTTTTAAAGAATAAATTTAAAAAGTTACAAGATAAAATAAATAAAAAATAATCTTTTTAATACCAAATTTGATAACATAAATTTCAATAAAAAAAATATAAATTTAAAATCTGAATAATTATTTAATTACTAATATTTGTTTCACCAGTAAGTTTAAAAGAAATATCTATATGAAAATGGCTAAGAATAACTAACGTTATCCATTCATCAATGCCATTGTGAAAGAACTCACCTACAATGTAATATTTTTTATTATTATTAGAATTAAATAAAATCAGATATTATAGATAATTAGTTATTTAGTGATCGTTAGTTTTCTTTCTTTTAGGTTATTATTATGTTTTGTTACTATAGATAGAGTTAAATATGTTTTAAATGCTTCAAGTTTAAACAAAATTGAAATTTGTCGTTGTTTAAAACTTTGATACATATTTTGATTCTAAGACCTTAAAAATTAAATGGATATAATTTTTTAACGTATTAAATATGTTTTATGTTAGTATTTGAGTTGTTTACAGTGTTTGCGACATTCTCACCTAAACATTAGCCTTTAAACGGGTTTGTCACGTCAAATTTTTTTTTTACATAATTGGGTTAAATAGACTATATCTATTCATTTTTAAAGTTTATAATTAAAATGTATCAAAGTTTCGGACATGGATAAATTTCAATCTCATGTCAAAGTTTATGGACTAAAAACATATTTAACTCATATAAATAAGTGTCATTTCTTTTATATATGATACATATTGATTCAATGAATTGTTATATTTATTTTTTAATATGGTGTCATATCTATTCAGAGTCTTTCGTGGTCGAGATTTAGATGTATTGTGGCACTTGCTATCGTAACCATTTCAATTCTCATGCTCAATATCCTCCCTTAAAGGGGGATCTATGTTGAATATCTCACATCATATGACTAAATTATAATATATATATATATATATATATATATATATATATATATATATATAAAAGTGAGGCAAATCTCTTTTTATTAAAATAATTAGCTAAGGCTGAGTTAGGAGCTTCTATTGAATGTGGTATGGACTTTACCTTTTCAATTCAAGTTTCCAATTCAATTAAGGGGAAGTGTGTGTCCAGCGATGCTTTTCTAACTAACAAGGTTTCCTCTTTAGTACCATAGAAAAATCACTTTTCCCTCCTCTAGATATAAAATTGATGACTTTCTAATTAATAAGATTTCCTTTCCAATATTATATATTACTTTGCCGTCCTTGAAAAATAATTTTACTTCTTATACCATTTTGTGCATCTTTATCAGTTATCCTATAAGTTATAAGGGATACACATTGTACAACCTAGAGACCAAACAAATTTTCATTTGAAGGGATGTTATCTTTCATGAAACATTTTCTCTTTTCAAGGAAATTACTCCTTCTAAAGATTCTTTCCCTTTCATTGATGACACGATCATTCCTTTTTGTATTACTGATAACTTGTGTTTAGATACTTCTAGTGTACATCATTTTGATGAGCCCATGATGGATTTAAAATTTCGATGTCTAACATTGATGAGTTTGAATCCCTTATTTGAAGAGTGTCTAAACCTTTTATTTGTCTAGTGTGCTCTGACACCTCACAACCTTATCCTACTTAAAATTGTTATTTTTCTTAACAAACTCAATCCAGAGTAAAGAAGATCCATTAATCAAATTTCCAACACTTATGAGCCTCAATTCTATGTTCAAGCAATTCCTTACCCAAAATGGAGAAATGTCATGGCTAAAGAAATTAAGGTTCTAAAAGATAAAGACACTAGGTCTTTACTCTCTTTACATAAGACAAACATTGCATAAGGTGTAAATGAATTTTTAAATTAATACAATGTTCATGATTCAATTGACAAATACAAAGCTCGATTGGTAGTCAAAGGTTACACACAAAGGATGAGACTCATTTCTCAAAGACTTTCTCATCAATGGTTAAACTTACTTTTGTAAGGATCATTTTAGTGATTGTTATTGAAAAAATGTAGCCTACAAGTTATATCAATAATGTATTATTGAATGGCTAGTTATTTGAGGAAGTATGCATGAATATTTCCCATGGTTAAAAAAAATAATATAAGGATTAGTTTGCAAGTTAGACAAACTTTTCGACAATGGTTATGCAAGTGCTCTCAACCTTATTGCAAAATGGTTTTACATAGTCCAAAGATGATTACCTTTTTTTACTCATGGTTTTGGTTCTTCATTGGTCATTTTGTTGGTCTACGTGAATGATATCATCCTAGAAGACCCTGATTCTTCTTGTGTTGATAAGGTATAATTAATATTAAGAATCTTTATCCTCTCAAATATATTTTAGATCTAAAAATTGTTGAATCTAACAAAGTGTCTCCTTGAGTAAGATAAAATATACTTTACCTGCTTGATGATATTTATTTTTTATATAGCAAATCAACTACATCATTTATGGATCCAATTTTAAAGCTTAGCGTTAATGATGGTGACCCTATCGAGGACCCCCTTTGTATATATAAAGGATTAATTAGAAGGCTTTTGTACTTTGATCATTTCCAGACCACACATCAATTTTGCAATTCATAAGCTTATTCAATGCATACATAATCAATTAACCACACATGTATATGGAATACATCACTTGTTTGTTATTGTATTTGAAGTCCACTTTAGTAAAGGTATTTTCTTTGTGATCGATAACAAAGTTTATCTTTCATCATATACTAATGTAGATTGGGGCAACTATTTAGATACCAAAAGATCAATCACTGATTTTTTTTTTGTTTTCCTTGGTGATTCTCTAATTTCCTAGAAGTTTGTCAAATAGGATACTATACGGGGGTCTTCAATATAATTGAAATATCGTACTTTATCTTTAGTGGTTTGACTACAATTAGGAGTGGCAATGTGGCCGGCCGGCCCCGTTTAGGCCCGCCCTGCATAGGGCCCGCACACTGCGGGCTGGCCCGCCCCCCGCCCCGCACATTTTATGCGGGCCCCATACTTTGGCCCGCCCCACATACATGTTGGCCCGCGGGCCGACCCGCTTTTTTTTTAATTTTTTTTTAATTTTTTATTTTTATGATAAAACTTTCAATGTTTAAAAATTGGGAAACTTTAAGAAGTTCACAAAATTAAGTAAAGACTTTGGGGAATTAGATGATAAATTGATAATTCAACATTTTCATCATA